>Ga0126331_1000273_pt1 | contig 19631 bp, 21 predicted proteins | sample InaspJWI98metaG_FD_96379 | JGI IMG/M metagenome (GOLD analysis project Ga0126331, IMG submission 96379) | Marine gutless worms symbiont microbial communities from Oahu, Hawaii - Inanidrilus sp. 2 OAHU.JWI-98 metaG | ecosystem: Host-associated > Annelida > Digestive system > Unclassified | place... | reverse complement strand
TTATCCTGGTTCATGGGTGGTGTATCCTTTCCTTTTTAGTGTGGCCGGTTGACTGCTGCTAACAATCTACCGGTGGATACACCGCCTTTTCCTTTAAACACAACTTTTAAATATAACTCTCATTGCAGGTACTCAATCTTGCTCCAATCCCAGTTTATCGTTAGAGTTGCAGTCTGCTCGATTCGTTACTATTAGGGTAACACTTTTAATAATTTGCAACTGGTTGCAGAATATGCTATATGTCACCGAAACAGAAACATTCTACAAAATTTACAACCAAAGAGGCCGCGCAAGGTATTATGGATCGAAACCTATCCAAGACCGAAGCCAAGGTTGTCCTCGATCTCGAGTGGCGAAACCAGAAAACCGTCACGTTGGCAGAGCTGCGCGAGGCGCTGGAGGCTTCGGAGAACTACGCGCGTCTGTTCGCCCATCGTCTGGTGAAAAAAGGCTGGCTCGAGCGCCTTCGACCGGGACTCTTCCAGCTCATCCCGGCCGACCGAGGCCCCGAGGGCGTAGCCGATACGAACCCGCTCGCTGCAGGTGCCGTGCTCGTCAAGCGTTACTTCTACTCATTTGGAACAGCCTGTATACACTACGGTCTCACCGACCAGGTGTTCTCCGAAGTGTACCTGGCATGTCAAGAGCGGCGTCGACCCGAGATCATTCGAGGTAAGCGCTACGTCTTTATACACGTTCCCGCACATCGCTTCTTCGGCTTCGAACAAGTCACTGTCCTTGGCGAACCAGTCAACATGGCTACAATAGAGAGAGCTCTGCTGGATGCCGTCGACCGGCCATAATATGCAGGCGGCATCGGTGAGGTGTCGCACATCGCAGCACGTGCCACTATCAAGGTTTCCTGGGATGCGATGCTCTATCTCGCCCGCCGCTGGGATTCCTCGGCACTCATCCAGCGCCTGGGCTACTTCCTCGATCTCCACCAAGCAGACATACCGGACAACGTGAAGACTGCTCTGCTCGCTCTCGTAAGACCCAAGAGCAAGATCCTGCTCGCCTCTCGCCGCAAGTGGGGAACGACGGGTAAGCTCGTGCGGACCTGGAACGTGGTGGAGAATGTTCCGCACGATGTCCTTATGCCCAAAGAAGAGAAGCTTCGGCGGCGAGTAGATTTCTCCAGAAAGGCGGACCGATGATCGCCGAAAAAATACGCGCTGCGTTCCAGCGTGTTAAGGTCCGGGATCTCTTCGACCTGCACCGCTTCGCCACCACGCCATTCAACGGCGAGCTCCTCCGACGCCTAGTGGTGCTGAAGCTCTGGCAGGCGCGTGATCCCTTCGATCCGGAAGCCTTCTTCGTCAAAATTCGTGGTGGTAACTACGACTGGGACGATGTTCGGCACCTGGTTCGCACAACGGAGCAAGTCGAACCCACCGAGATCATCGAGACCGTGGAGAAGCGATTCGCCATGCTTCACCAGCTCACCGAACTCGAGCAGCAAGTAATCGCCGACGCCAGTAGCGGCTGGAACGAGCCTCTTGCAGAGCGTCTGCGCGCCGAAATAAACAATCTTGCGACCGAAAGGTACTTTATTTGACTTTTGTCGGCATTTTGCTGATTTAGGTAAGAATTAGGGGTCTGTACTATTTAGGTTAATAGAGTTCGTTGTGTTTATTGCCCCGGTTAAACTCGCTTCGCTCGTCTTCTACTATGGAATTAACCCCAGTACGATCTGCGGGACCTACGGGGCAGGCACGGTGAAGGTTCATTGCGTTTTTTGATACCGTTATCGCGACGTTAGTTATCGGTGATTTTTCATCCGATTTTCAACTTCTTCCTGAGTCTGCACTTTACCTCGATCTACATCCTGAAGTCCTCTTTGAATTTTCTGCCGAACATAAAGATGATACTGGATTTCCTCAAGGGTACTGTCATCAGGTAGCTGATTCAATAAATCTATAACCTCTTCTTTTGCAGTTTACATGATTTTAAACCTTTCAGCGGCTCAGTCTCAAGCAAGGCTTGGTGTCTTTTTGATGATAAGTGATAATATCCATAAATTCATGGAGTAATAAACTGGTTTTGGGATTATCCTTGCAAGTTATCTTTAACCGAACTATTATTTATACATAAATTTGATAGAAATACTCGCTAACATGGAGCTTCAATATGAAATATAAAATCGTACTTGAAAAATCAGATGAGGGGTACAGTGTTCATTGCCCTGGTTTGCCCGGATGCTGGTCTCAAGGCAAAACTGAAATCGAAGCTATTGAAAATATTCAAGATGCGATCCAAGAATATTTAGCTGCCATCAACGAATCCATTAAAGATTATGATGTGCGTGAAGTTGAGATAGCGGTTTAATCATGCCGAAAATCCCGGGCGTAAATCATCTTCAAGCGGTTCGTGCATTGGAAAAAGCTGGTTTTGAAGTCGTTCGCCAGGGCAAAAAACACATCGTTATGTCTGACGGTACCAGATTTCTCACCCTTCCGCGTAACAACCCTATCAATGCATTCACCATGGGCGGCATTGTAAAGGATGCCAGCCTCACCGTTGAGAAATTCCGCAAGCTAATCTAAATTTTCCTCATTATGAAAAAAGAGGATAGTATGAAAACGCGAAAAAGACCGCCACTTCATCCGGGTCGAGTATTATTTCATAATTATCTGGAACCGCTGAAAATTTCCGTCACAAAAATGGCAGAAATATTGGGCGTATCGCGTAAAACTTTGTCCAACATTATAAATGCTCACAAATCTGTTACGCCAGAGATGTCATTGCGGCTTTCCAGGGCATTAAAGACGACACCGAATCTATGGCTAAATCTTCAGAAGAATTATGATCTGTGGCAAAAAGGACATGCATAGCGCGGGATAGATGGTATCGCGGCTGGGTGGCTTGAAGGCTGAGGATATTTGAGTTTATCGTGTTTATTGGGTCTATTGTGTTAAATAGTGTCGATGGTTGGTATATAGTTTCAATCCTCACCAAGTGCCTCTATATCTGCCAAATCTCTCTTTCTGCCAACAGCACGTTTGTTTGATATGAATTGAGCACGACCAATGTAAAATACCGAGACGTTGCCATATTTGCCGGCTGCACGTTCTGCTCGAGCTTCTTCCCAAGACACACCTGTCAAAGACGTAATAAAATCAATGCGAACCGGTGGAACTCCCAGCTGCACCACTTGGCCTTGTTTCTTAAAATCGGCATCGGTCAGTCCAACAGATCCGAATCCGAACTCGTTAAGGGCAGACATGACCTTGACAGCATTTTCTTCTTCGGCTTTAACAAAAATGACCATGTCGCCCGTGTAACGGGGCGCTCCGTGAAAAGCGAGTGCATACCCTCCCACAATCATATATTCGACGTCATGGGCGTTGAACAACTCGAGCAACTCTTTGAAGTCTTGCTGTATCTCCATGGTATTGCCTTCTCAGATATTCCACCGTCTCTATGCGCTCTTCTTGAGGCCGGCTTAACCAATAGACAAGATCATCTCGCATTTCAGATAAATCATCCAATTTTCGTTTATTCACGGTTTTTTTAATCATGCTTTTCGCTCCAGTTTAAAATATTCATACAAAATTCAATATGGGAGAATCTTGGGGACGTTGTTTCCGAAGGTGACCAACTTCTGACTATTATGCTTGTCATTTTCTGTTCAAGAAGAACATTCAATTTTTCCATTTTTGAATATGACGATGGGGACATCCGCGATGAATGTGATTTTCAGACAAGTACTTTTGTGAGAATCAAGGCCTATGCCAAGATATGCCGGATTAGATTCCCCAGAATTCTGCATCATGTCACGGGCCGACGTATCGAACGACAAGATATATTTTTTAAAGATATGGCTTATTCCTTCTGCGTGAGTTTTTCTTCCAGCCTTTTCGCATGACCGTGGGCTTCCATGGACAGGAACAAACCGTGGGCTTCTTGCAGCATTTGTTGATGACCGGCATCATCGTCTTTAAGCCGGGCTAATTTGGCGTGATGCTCGATTACGAACGGCCGCATTACCTCTCCGCCGGTCTCTTCAATCAGTTCATCAGCCCGCGCGAGGGCTTTTGCGATGCGGGATTGATCCTTTATTTGTTCACGGTCCATAAGAAGAATCCCTGCCAGGGTGATCTGGGCCTGCAGCTCCCAGAAAAGTGTTTCTTTGCTGCAGGCTGCTGCAACGGCTTCTTCGGCGGTTAAAAGCGCTTGTTTCAGATCGCCGCATCCGGCCAGGGCTTCTGCCAAAAGAGCCAGGAAGGAAGCTTCCGCCTCCAGTCCAAGCTTATGCTTTCTGGCCTGCGTCAGTGCATAATCGACTGAATCCCGGGCCTGCGGCCAAAGCTGTCCTATTAGATGCGCCCTTCCAAGGGCTGACGCTGAAACGACCTTGGCCCAAGTGGAACCCGAGCGTTCTGCCAGCTCCACGAAAACTCGGGCATCACGCAAGCAGTCATCGATATCACCGATATAAGTGGAAAGATTGGCGCGAATTAAGGCTTCGGTATGGGTCGTACGTAAGTCCAGTTTTGATTTGTCGTCTGAAGATATGAGATTCGCTGCTTGATCGATGAGTGTCCCGGCCTGTTTAAGTTGACCCATCATCGACAGGACATTTGCTTTGGCGAGTAGAAAAGAGCGTAGTATGCGTTTAAAAACCACTTGTGGCAGTAACGTCTCCGAGGCTTCGCAGCCGGCAATTCCTTCTTCAATCAGCGTCAATGCCGATCTTAAGTCACCCTGATGGAATTCTGCGACATAACGGCGCTGCAGAAGGCCAAGCTTAATCTCGGGATCGGGTACATTCGCAGCGATAATCGATGCCGCATTAAGATACCGTCGCTGTCCAGCAAAATCGCCCGACCATCCCAAGCGCGCCGCCATGTCCTCGTGAAGACGCAACAGAGAATGAGAATCACCAAATTTTTCGGCCAAGTGCCGGCCCCTTTCAAATATGTCTTTGACCTCCTTGGGTGAAATATCAACGCGACCGCCAATGTCTAGGGCTCCGCAACAGGCCTCCAATTGCAATTTCAAAGCTTCCTCGGTTGCCGACACTTGCTGAGCCAGTCCCAGGGCCTGCGTCCAATGGAAGAATGTTCTTTGAATTTCAGCAAAACCTGCCACTCGTGCGGCGCGTCGATGCCAACGGGCAGCCTTGAGCTTTTCATCGGCCCTTTCCCAGTGATACGCCATCAGACCGGCAAGTTCATCCCGCCGCTGGGGATGAATCCTTTCGATAGCCAAGGCTGTGCGGCGGTGAAGTTTTTCGCGTGGTTTACTGAGCAACGAGTGGTAGGCCACCTCTCTCACTATCGGGTGCCTGAAGGCATAAACCTGCTCCAGATAAAACGCTTTTTGGTAAAAAAATTCAACCTCATTCAGTTTGTACAGGCACTCGTCGAGTACGGTTCCGACCAATTCCGTTGCTTGGCGCAGGATACTCTCCTCAAACTCCTGGCCGATGACCGATGCCGCCTGAAGAACCTGTTTGGCTGCCTCTCCGAGACGGTCGATGCGAGCCGCGAGCACAGCTTGCACGGTACGCGGCAGTGTTTGCGTTTTGACGGATTTCACCAATCGATAGGCACTGTGTCGCCCGACAAGATTGCCGGCCTCCACCAGGGAACGGACCAGTTCCTCGATGAAAAACGGATTGCCAAGCGCACGCGAAACTATTTTCTGAGCAAGGTCTCGAGTCGACGGATCATCGCCAAGTATATCCTCCAGCATTTTCCGGGCACCGGCGTCGTCCAATGCGGGTAAAGGAAGATTCCGGCAAATAGATCTGTTCATCCAATTCCGGTGATATTCAGGGCGAAAATTCAGCAGCAGTAACGTTCGTGAATTCTTTACCGCATCAACCAGACGGGCGATGAAGGCATCGCTTGACGGATCGATCCAGTGCAGGTCATCGATCAGAATTATCAGTGGCTCCCGTTTGGACATCGACCGAACCAGACGTTGGATCAAAGCGAACAGTCGTCGTTGACGTTCTTCCGAATCCGCTTTTATAACCGATTGTTGTGGATCGGTCACAGCCAGAAATTCAAACCAGATTGGCAGGGTATCTTTGAAAGCTTCGTCCAGTAAAATCAGAGTGCCGGCTATCTTCTTGCGGGTCTCTTCTTCTTGCTCTTGTTCTGAAATCCCGAATATGTTTCGTAACAGCTGCAAAACCGGCAGTAAAGGAACAGTCTGAATATGAGAGGCGCAATTTGCTTTGCAGATTGTAACCCCCCGGTCACGGTTGAGCTCCAAAAATTCATAGCATAGGCGGCTCTTGCCGACCCCTGGCTCACCGACAACGCCAACCACATTTCCCTGGCCGCTCAGGGCCTGCTCTAGCGCGGAATCGAGGATGGCCATTTCATCGCCGCGGCCGATGAAACGGGAAAAGCCGCGCTCCCGCGAAATATCGAGCCGGCTCTGATATTTACGGATTCCTACCAATTCATAAATGCGTATCGGTTGGCGGACGCCTTTAACCATAGAAATTCCAAGATCTCGCACACGGAAAAATCCTTCGATAAGCTTGTTGGTGTGTTCGGTGATATAGACACATCCAGATTCAGCCAGTTGTTCCATGCGTGCAGCTAATCCTACCGTCTGCCCCTGGGCCGTGTAATCCATGCGCAAATCGTCGCCGATTTTGGCAACGACGACCTCGCCCGAGTTCAGACCGATACGAACTCCGAAATTGAGTCCACGCTTCACCCGCATCTGGTCGGCATGACGCCGCAGCTCACCTCGCAGGTGAAGCGCGGCATAACAGGCCCGTTGGGCGTGATCTTCGTGAGCGATCGGCGCCCCGAACAATGCCATAATGCCATCGCCTGTGTACTGATTGATGGTCCCTTCAAAGCGATGAATCCCGGCGGCGAGGATCTGGAAAAAATCATCCAGAATGGCATGCCAGGCTTCAGGATCGACCTGTTCGGCCAGTTCCATTGAACCTTTGACGTCGGCAAAGAGCACGGTTACCTGTTTGTGTTCACCCTGAAGTGCGCTGCGGGTGGTCAGGATTTTGTCGGCCAGATGTTTGGGCGTGTAGGCACGGATTGCTTCATTGTGACGGCCAGCGGAATCAGTCGGTTTGCCGCACCGATGACAGAATTTGGCGTCCGGCGAAATTTCAGTCCGGCAGTTGGCACAGATCAGGAGGAGACGAAATCCGCACTGTTGGCAAAAGTTGGCTCCCGGTGGGTTTTCGTGCTGGCAGCTGGTGCAGGCTATTGTGTTACTGTTGGAATGGTTGCCATCCATATTTTCCACCCCAATTGAAAAGCAACTGGCAGTTAATGGTTATTTGTCATTAGGTATTGGAAAATTTGGAAAACTTCAATTTTTGTTTTGGTAGTCTTGGTAAAATCTAAAAATTTTTGTGAGTCTTATTTTGTGAGAATTCCCCAGTGAAATGAGCTTCGCACTGTCATTACATGAGTTTCACTGGGCAAGAATTTATCGGGGCAGGCAAAGCTGATCTGCAAAGCGCAGGATCAATTCACCGAATGCAATTTTTTCCCGCCATTCTTTCGGTATCCCTTCCAGGCCGTAGTGCGCCCCGGCGATCTGGCCGTACACTGCGCCGGTGGTGTCGGCATCGTCCCCCAAATTCACTGCCAGCAGGGCTCCCTCTTTAAAATCATTTCCGTGAAAAAACGCCCACAGGGCCGCTTCGAGGGACTTGACCACATAGCCGGATCCTTTTATTTCCGGCGGATTTTTGACCTTGAACGAACCCGCGGCTATATCATCGATCTCGGCGCAAAGCGGATGCGCATTCCAATGCCCCGGCTGCGGGCAGTAACGCTCAGCCAAAAGCGCATTCTTGTCGTCCCCGCTCAGCGCGCCGACGACCAAACCGGCCAGGTAGCGGCAGGCATCCACGGCGGTTTTTGCCCCATGGGTGGTGCGGGAGCTTTCACCGGCCCGCTCAATGGCTGCCGGCGGGTTGCCGGCAAAAAACATCGGGATCGCAGCCAGCCGCATGATCGACCCGTTTCCGGCCGAATGGGGATCGCTGGACCCGCAAAACGGCTCCTGCGTTTTTTCAAATTTTACCAGGGCACCCCTAATGGTGTTTCCGATGTCGAAACAGCGGCCATTGCTGCTAAGATGGCCTTGACGATACCAGCGGATGTAACGCTTCATCTGGTCCACCGGATCGAAGTCCTGTCTTTCAACCAGGCTCTCCGCAAGGCACAAAGCCATGGATGTGTCGTCGGTCCACTGGCCGGCTTCCAGATTAAAAGGCCCCCCGCCGACGATTTCGGTTATCGGTGAAAAGGTTCCCGGCGGTCTGAACTCCAGCGTCGTACCGAGCGCATCCCCCACCGCCAGGCTCATCAAGCATCCCCGGTGGCGATTGACATCAAGCACTGACATTTAATTTTACTCCACCCAATTAAGGTGACGAGAATACGCTTAATAAACACGAAAGCCTTAATCTGTGATTAAGAGCGTAATAACAGTCATCGTTGACCCATTTTTAGAATGTTTATAGCCACCCCGGTACGATAGTTCCTACCTACGGGGCAGGCAGACAAACACAGATTTACCCTGTTGTATCCCACATTTGCGGGTTTTACCAGAGGTGGAAATCCAACGCATTCCCCTATTCAAACTGCTGTTTGAACTCCTGAAACGCTCTTTTTAACTTCACCAATTCATTGCGCAGCGTCCGGATGTCCTGTTCCACTTTTTCAATCCGCTCGGATTCCGCGGTGACGCCAGGCCCGGCAGCAGGCGCTGTTTCTTCTTCAGCGATTTGCGGTTCACCGCAGAGAAGGTGGATGTAGCGGGATTCCTTACGGCCGAGCTGCCGCGGCAGGCGCCTGGCAAAGTCGTATTCTTCAAGATGGCCCAGGGTTTCTTGAACCTCGTCCAGGCTTTCGAAATTGCACAGCCGGGCGGTGCGTCCCTTGATCTCACCGGCTGTCTGCGGCCCTCGAAGCAGCAGCACGCAAAGAACTGCGGATTCCCGGGGAACAAGGTTGTGCGCATGGGTAAAACGCTCCTCGACCTTCGGGACCCGACCGACGCGGCTTATGTGGATCAGGTCTTTCTGCGCCAAATCGTCCAAAACCTCCTCCACCGTCTGCTCCATATAGGAGACGACCGGATTGCGACTCGATTTCTGGTTGCAGGCGTTGGTCAGGGCGTTTACGGAAAGGGGGTAATAATCCGGTGTTGAGAGCTCTTTTTCAATCAGACTGCCGAGCACCCGGACCTCTTTATCGTTGAGCACAATGTCCATAATATAAGTTCTCATTTTGAATATGTGAAATCATATGCCAACAGGCTTCATGAAAATTATCTGCAAATACATCTCGGAGATGATTTTTTGGTGTATAACTCTGAAGCAGCCGAAGACCCCCTTTGGTAATAATATTAATATATTTGTTATTATTTGCCGCTTCAAGCAACTTGAAGAAACTATCACGAAAAACATTACCCAGTTTAAGTTTATCCGGCATTCCGAATACCGCACATGAGTATACATCACCGGTTGCTTTGATTAAAGGGGTTGGGACAACGAAAGCGCCGACAGTCTGAAAAAAACAGCCTCGTTCCTTGCACATTTTTTGGATGGGAACTCTTCGTTGAGGAAATGCAGGATCATTTGCGGCTCTCCCGGCAAGTATATAGGTTCTTGAAGTGAGAAAAATTTGTGACCATGGAAAACTTTTTCCCGTTAAGTCACGATAGCATGACTCGAGTTGCTTCAATTTATTTTCGCCAAATCTTTCCGAAAGGCTCGATATACACAAAGCTAATTCCTTTTCACTGAAAATATCTCTAGCTGCAATCAATGCATTTACAACATTGGTTAAAGGGACTTTTTGTTCTCCAATGGATATCAGCAAAACCGGTCTGAAAAGTCGTGTATCCACAATACCGGCATCATTTAACTGGTGAAGATATTTCTTCGCAGAATTGTACGTTTCAGCCCAGAATGCGTTTGTTGTCAACTTAACAATATCCACTGCCCCTCGGCACTGATCTATAAACGATAACAGCTTATGAAAAACTGTAAACACCTCCCCGCCTGTAATAGAGATGCCCGGGATCCCAAGTTTTTCAAGTTCAAAAGGAATTCTATGAAGGATGTGATCCGGCAATGTATCACAGTTGTCAACAAGTTTTGACGACATGCCGCAATGAGGACATGATATGTTGCAGCCGTTGGTTAATTCGACTTCAACTTTAAGCGGCCGGTAAAACCAATTACCAGGCAGGGTATTGCATTGATTGGCTCTTACGATCTTAAAAAAATCAGAGGTTTTGACGGCATGTTTACCTTTATATGGTATCAATTCTTGAGATAATTCATCCCCATGCATTGCTACAAAATATTCATTGTCAACTTTCATATTATTGTCCATTTTGGCATTTTGAATAGAACCATTGCTTCGCCGATCTGCTATAGAAAAGGCTTCGAAGAAAATATAAATTTGAAAAATTTTCATTGTTTAAGTATAAGTTAGGGTGCTTATAACGAATCCATCCCCGATTTTGCGCAAACGCAAGCTCCGGTTCGTACAGAGCGTTAAGTGAGACGCCAAAAAGCTTATGGAAATGGTCGATATTAATCTTGCCATAATTAAGAGAGAAGAGAATATGTTTAGCAGCCAGTTCCTCTAATGGAAGGCTATAACAATATTCAACGCAAGAATTTCCGTTATTTGTATTTCTGACATAGTCATCCACCTTGTAATTGTTAAATAGCCAAAATCCCTTGTACAGTGTAGTAGCATAGTTGCCTAATCCCAAGAATGGCTCACCCCACAGCAATCTTCTTTCAAAATATTCGCTTGTGCCTGTTTCACTATCGTGCCGGGAAAAATTAACGGATCCGTAGTCTGCATAATATCCATTTTCAGTTAAGTATGCGTAAGCCCAATCATACATTCGGTCGATTTCATCGAGCCGGGGAAGGTGAAACAAATTCTTGGCAAGTGTCGGCCCCTTACCCCTGTAGAGGCAATCATATATTGTTATTGAGTCGGGTTTGAAACTGATCGCCTGCGTCAGATCTTGCTTCCACAGAAATAAGGTTTGATTTGGCAGCCCAAAAATCAGATCGATGTTCAGTCTCTCGAAACCTGCTTTATGAATATTTTCGATTGCTCGTGAAACTTCTTCAACGTGTTGTTGTCTATTAATATTTTTGAGAAGGATTGAGCTAAAACTCTGCACCCCCATACTAATTCGATTGAAACCATAACTATGAATCGTGTTGAGTTTTTCAGCATATATAGATGCTTGTTTGGGGGTTGTCTCTATACTATTCGCATTAGAAGAATTGCATTTTAAAAAGGCAGACACCGTTGAAAGTAGTTTTTCCAAGGCTGACTCCGGCAATATTGTTGGAGTGCCCCCACCAATGTCAACACAGCTTACCTCCATAGTTTTTAGAAGCGGATATTGTTCGATTTCTTTTAGGATTGCATTGGTATAAGTCTCCATTCTGGAAGATGTAATCCGGTGATCAGTTGCAAAGAAACAGTATGAACACTTGGTCTCACAAAACGGAATATGAATGTAAAGAAGTTCGGGTATAGATCTTTGAAATCGATCTATTTCGGGAGTTGAAGAGAAATGCTCAATAAAATACTCAGGGCGGGGCGGATATTGTATTGAAAATTCAAACGGGCATTTTTTTACAAAACCCAACCACTCTTCTATTGTTGTTTCATCCGCATTAGTTAAGATTTGAGCTCACTCCTCTTGAAAAAATTTTAACCTGATACGTCTTTATTTAATTCGGCACTCACCACTTTTTACTTGAGTCTTTTTGTCAAAGCAGGACCTTTATTGGGTCATGGAGTTCGTTGAGTTTATTGCCCTGGTTAAATTCGCTGCGCTCGTCTTCTGCGAAGAATTTAACTGGGTAAAGGTTGGTTGCACCGGGGGTGCAAGTTAATGGCTCCCCGGTTGAATGGTCTACCGAATTCAACAGGGCAGGCATGGTTGATAGTTCATAGTGAAAGTGCATGCATGGCTGATAGTTTTTAGCTTAAGGTGGCCCCGATGATGCCCTATCGTGGTTTTCCAGCATTTCAACGAGTTCATCGAATCCCTTGCTCCTGGCAATATCCAGCGGGGTCTGGTTGCTGTCGACCCTGACTTCAACGATATCATCCCCAGACCGAATGGGGGCGTTGATGACTCTGCTGAATGCAAAGTCTGTATTTAGCCTGACATCGACACGGGCGTTGTTTTCCAGCAGAAAGGCCACGATTTCCTTGCTGCCGATGGCTGCGGCTATGTGCAACGCTGCGGCGCCGTTGTCGGCTCGCGCGTTAACGTCGATACCCTTTTCCACCAGGTATCTCACCAGTTCGAAGTTGCCACTATTTGTGGCAGCATGCAACAGACAGCTGCCGTAATTTGTCCTGGCATGTATATCGGCGCCTTTGCCCACCAGGAACTCAACCACCGGGAGCTGCCCCATCCAGCATGCGGCTAATATGGGCGTGCCCCCCTCATCATCCGCAGAATTTACTTCGGCGCCCTGGTCGACAAGAAAGGTTACGATATCGATATCACCGTTCATGGTCGCCGCATGCAGCGGTGTCAAGCGCCTCACAGGAACCATGATGTTGACATCTGCACCGCTTTCGACCAGTTCCCGGACAATCTCGTAATAACCAAGAAAGCATGCATGGTGCAAAGCGGATTGGCCGGTGTCGTCCCTTGCATCAATGTCAGTGCCGTCGGAAACCAGGTCTTGGACCCGAACGAGATCCCCGCTCTTAACCGCTTCTATCAATGGGGTCGATGAATTACTGGATTTCTGTGAAGAACAGGCCAGAAAGAAGACAAATAAAAAAATTAGTGTGAGGGGTCTGATGTTCTGGGTCATCGGAGTGCATCTGGGTTTATTGCTTGTAAAAAATGAAATAAGGGACGAAAAAAAATCTCCGAAGCCCTAATACATTATACAACCGATGTTTAACAGATTTCAGCAAAGTGCTTACGAACCTGTCCGCTGCCCACGTACTTAGACAGCAGCTTATAATTATTCTGTTCAAACCTGATTCTGCCGGCAATGATCGCTGGATGAATTTTTAATTTTTCCGCCAGTCGATTGACCGCTGCAGGCGTCGCCTTGCCCTCTATCGGTTTCTTAACCCACACTTTTTTGGGAATTAGGCCATCACGTGTCATTTCGTCGGCTACCTTCTCGACTATATCTTCAGATTTGGCGTCATGCCTGCTCAAATCCAGATCATCGACGATTATCCGTCCAGGTAGAATGCCTTGCAAATGAACGCCTCAAACTCGTGAGGTATCCGGGTTAAGAGGATAGCCTCCACTCCCTGTCATCGCCGGATTAAGTTAAATCTTCATACGTCTGTTTCAAAACCCTGCCGATTTGTATTTTCTGGGGGCAATATTTTTCGGCTTTTGAATAATCCGCCTTAAGAATGTTGGCTTTGATATCCTTCGGCAGTGCATTGAATAGCGTTAATGCCTGATCCTTATCTTTATAGCTGTTGGCATACATGGCACAGCGCATGATATCGCTGATCGGAACATTTAAATCGACCGCTGATTCGCAAATATCTGCACAGCCTGCGCAGTAGCCGGCGGACGTTCGATGCGCATATCGATCTAAAAGCCGTCTGTCACGCAAAGACAGCCGGGTCCTGTTCAGGGCTGCGGCCACATTGGCCTGCAGTATGGTCATATTCGACATGGCGGAGCAGATGCTGGCGATATGGGGATTTTCCCAAACAGCCTTGAGTTTGGCCTGTTCAGCGGTGTATCCTTTTTTTATGAAACTTTCGGTCATTCGCAAAGCACTGTCGGTTTCAGACCCGATCGAAGCATAAAAGTTTGCCGAAAAAGCGGCCTGTGTTTTCATGGCGGTCAACCCGATGCCGGCTTTCACGCAGGCATCCACTGCCCTTTTCATTTGATCCGTCCCCATGATTCGATAATTGTAACTCATCATGATTCCATCGATCCACCCGAGCTTAGCGGCCGCCAGCATGGAGTTTTCCATATTTTTGTGGGCGCTGAACCCAAAGAAACGAATCTTTCCTTCAGACTTGGTTTTTTCCGCCCAGGCTTTGACTTCAGCTGTCAATTTGTCCCGGACATCTTTTACGTAGTGAAGGAAATACATGTCAACATAAGAGGTATTCATTCTTTGCAGAGAGGTGTTCAGTTTTTTAGTCAATTTTTTCGGATTCGAAGTCGCCGCCTTGGTGACGAGAAACACTTTCCTGCGATCATCTGGAAATCTGGAAAAGTATTTGCCGATGGCCTTTTCGTTCTTTCCCCATCCATATGAATCGGCCGTATCCCAATAGGTCACGCCTAGATTAAAGGCCTGTTTGAATACCAGCAAGTCCGAGGCACGCAGCACCCCGCCAAGTGAAAGAATAGAGACCTTTTCTCCTGTCTTCCCAAATGGCCGCATCGGCACAGTTGTGGAATCATTTTTTTCGGATGCTTCTGCCAATGGGGCCATCGCTGCGCACATCGACCCGACTCCGATTGCACCGAGCGATTTTAAAAATGAGCGTCTCGAATGTTTATTTCCTGTTTTTGCCATCGTATCTCCTTTTATTCCATTTTGATTATCGGTGATAATCTGTCCGATAGGGTTACAAACTTGAATGGTGATTCATTGTTCGTTATTCAATATTTAACACGCTGTTTCTGCTATTGACCAGTGAAAAAACAATGATTCCCAAGATCTGCAATTTATTTAGCGCATCATTGAAGCAACACGGGCCTTCCACCGGAGGGATTTCATCGACCGCTTTAACCGGTTCATGCCATCACCTTTGTCCCACACGGATAACCATTAGTAAGTCCACTAGTTGACCAACACGCACCCCAGACCCCCGTCCACGCCGATGATCTGGCCAGTCATCCAGGCGGATGAACCTTCGAGCAGGAAAAGGGCCGCCCGGTCCTTGTCATGTCGTTGGCTGCGATTTTGTCGCCACCACCCAGAGATACAGTTCCGCCATTTGACTGGTGCTATTTATTTGAAATCCGGTTTCCTGCAAGGCAACATTGAATTGACTCTGATCAAATCGATCTTCCTGGGGATGGTCCATTAGCTTTCCAATAACCGGGTGTGTTATATATCGGCTGAGAATTTCTACGCAGTAAAACCTTCCACCAGGTTTCAGAACCCGATGAATCTCGCTTAGGGCCTCCCGCCAGTTTTCAACATGATGGATCGCTCCGAAATTGAAAACTGCGTCGTATCGCTCAAACGCCACCGGTATTAACCGCACATTTCCCACCCACATGTGTAGTATGCGATTTTTCTTTTTCTGCCGCTTTCGCGCCAGGGAAACCATTTTAGGATCCACGTCAAACGCATCTACACTAGAGGCTCCGAAAAGATGGTAGATAAGATCGATTCCACCGCCCGGTCCGCAGCCAACCTCCAGGGCTTTCGCGCCCGGAATAGGCCCACCCAATTTAAGAAGTTGCCGTGCCTCCAAATGCTTTTGCAGAAAAGGCCGAATTGGGCTGATGATGAAAAGACGCTCTATAAAGTTTAGCTTCATATCGGAATTTGATCCATAAACCGCTGTAGAAAAAGAATAACCACTTAAAAGCCCGGTGAATTGATGCTTCGACCCACAGCGCCCTATGTTGGAGCAGTCGTTTGTCCAGGGATAATATTAAGAATTATAAGCTGTTCTTAATGTTCGTCAAATGGGAACGGAGGAATGAAACCTTTGAATTTTGCTTGGGGCCATCGGACTCGACGAGTTCATTGAGTACATTGAGTTTATTGCCCCGGTTAAATGCACCTGAGGCACACAAGTTCGCTTCGCTCGTCTTCTACGAAGAATTTAACCCCAGTACGATCGTTAGGACCTACGGGGCAGGCAGGGTAAAGGTTCTTTGCGTTTGTTGGGTTCATTGGGTTATTTGGGTTTGTTGAGTTTATTAGATTGGTTGGCGAGTTTGGGTTAATTCGTTTTTTACCGAGCAATTAACGAGGGAAGGAGGTCGTGAAAGGATCTACTATCGTGAAGGGATTTACTATCAAGCTCTCTGCATGAAAATTCGTTACGAATCTTTTTTAATTCAGTTGCTAATAAAATTCCCGGGGCTGGAGTTCATCATAATCACCTCTGGAAGCGAGAAATTTCCGAATATCCAAACAGAGGTGACATTTCGACACATAGCCTTCTTCCTGCTCCTGATATCCCATATCAAACGCAAAGTCTAACAATCCCTTCATATCTTCTTTGATCAAACATTTTAAAACCGGGCGGTTTTCCAGATCAATCCCTTCCATTAAGAGCCGATCCATCTCAAACCAGCTGCCCAGTGAAATTCCGCCACAATAGCCAGGCATGAAATTGCCGTAATTGTCAAAATGATTGTGCCAGCTACGAAGAAAGTCCGGCTGACATGGGGTGTTAAAGAACCGTTTGGACGAATAACCGGGGTAAAAGTCTTTGAATGCCTCTGCCGCACGCCCCATCAGGAAGAACTCGATCCTATCGGATATCGATTCTTCCGGGGCCAGCTTTAAATATTCATCAATTGAAAGTTTGCCCGTAATGCCCAGCCGTTTGAACAGGCGATAATATTCCACCTGGTAGACCATCACGTTTTGACCGAACACGTCCTGACTGATCCGGATGCATCGTTCGGTTCTTTCAAACGGGACATACTCGGCATAAAAGGGGTTCACCGAGATCATGATCCCTTTTAATCCTTTCTCCTTGAGGGCCTGAAGGCGCTTGATGGTTATCGCGTCGTCTTTACACCAGAAGCAATTGGTTTCGACAAAGGTAGACGGAATCTTTAGCGTTTCTGCGATCTCAACGGCCTTCAGCAACAGCTTAAAATTCAAAAATGGCTCTCCACCGCTAAAATGCAATCCGTGATTCAAGCTCATATGATGACGTCCGTATGGGCTCGGCATTATCACTTTTGCCAGCTGCGGCAAAAATTGTTCCAGTTGTCCAACCGTGATCCAATCCCCCGTCCATTTCGGCGAGCAGGCATACATGCAATGCCTGCACTCGGCAGGGCATTTGTAGGAGAGCATCAAACCGCCGGAAATGGGTATGGGAATTTTCATTTCATTCAAGTTGATGGAATCGCAAAAGGTATTCGAGGAATCCGGAATCAAGCCTTCATTTGTAACAAAATCGGATGCTGTGTCAAGAATGATGCCTTTCCAAAAGGGATAAGTCATTCTTTCGGGCATAGCGTTGAAATCAATGTATTAAGGGAAAATTATTAAATCCTCACGCCAAGACGCTAAGGTGCAAAGAAAGATCGAGAAAACTTTTCATGCGTGCGGCTTTGCGAGAGGTAATTTTTGGTCAAACCATAACATGCACAATAATTTTAACGTTACCCCGCTCTTTCGCACGGGCTAGCGGGCTACACCAAGACCAAGACGAGCATCACGATAATCGATGATGCACTTGGGCAAGGACTTTTTGAGATCTCTGATCTGCGTTTGACTTATTTTCCTGCACCTCTGCAGATAAAGGTGTCGCAATCGAGTGAGACTGCTCAGGTTAGAAATGTCGCTGATCTCTTCCAGTCCTCTGAGGCCCAAAATTGAGAGGTTGGTCAAATTGCTCAGAACAGTAATATCACTCACTCCCTTGCAGTCATCAAGAATAAGAATACTCAAATTGGTGAGATTTTTCAGAGGTGACAGATCATTTACCCCTTTGCTGTTTGAAAGATACAGCCACTCCAAACCCGACAATTTCGCAAGTGCTTCAATATCTTGAATCCCAGAGTTCTTCAAGGCGAGCACCTTGAGACGAGTCAACCCCGCCAGAGGCGTTATATCCACTAACTCCGGGCCGTGATTCATCTCCAGATGAGTGAGGTTTGTCAGGTCTGCCACCGATGAGATGTCATTGATAAGACTGCATTCTTTGAGGGATAACTTCTCAAGCTGTGGTACGTGGAATAACACCAGTGACAATTCCTCATTCGTGGTGGCGGGTGGCAGATGAAGCACCCTGAGAGAGTCCATTTGGGTCAAAGGGGTGAGATCAACTAGCGACATGCAATTATGGAGATTCAGTTCTTTCAGATTTTTTAAATTCGTCAGAGGGGATATGTCCTCAACCTTACTACAGGCTTGCATGTTGAGTATGGAAAGACGGGACAGCGAGCCCAGTGGAGAAATATCGGTGATATTCCGACAGCTTCGAATATCGAGATTTTCAATGTTGGGATTGGCACGGACATAGTCTGCCAGCATTTTATTCGTCGTCGTAGCCGGCAGTCGGAGCTTGCGGGACTTTTTCCTGGAAGGCTTAGGTGCGATTTTAGTGGATGGCTTACGCTTTCGTTCGGGTTGAGGGTCGGCTTTTGCCACTTTTCGTTCTTCATCTGCTGAAATAACCCGCCATTGTCCCTCCTCTTTCAGGAGCCGTAATTGAATCCTCTTGCTGCCTTTCAAGCCCTGAATTCGGATGGTCACCTTGGCCATTTCTTTACCATCCCAGTCCATGACCTCGTCGTTCAGCAGAGTAATTTTGTCATTTTTTCCAACTGTTGCCAGCAGTTTCTCGTCTTGGCGCACAAAAGATCTGCAGACCTTGAATCTATCGGGGCCTTTTACCTCCTCTGATACGGATTTTTCCGGCCTGGCGAAAAAATCCTTACTCAAGCTGCCCACCAAAAAGTAGCCCGCGACAGCAAGCAGCGTCAGTACGGCAATTACTACAATTATCGCCGGATAGTCCCTATAGACCCGTCCCGGCACCGTTTGTGATGTTGCTGGTGGAATAGAGGCTGATATCCGGTTATCGTTGTTTGGTGGTTTATGAGTTGTACTCGGGGATGGAGTGGCTGTTTCTACCACGCCTGTGTCTTTATGGATAACAAGGGTGTTTCCACACCTCTTACATGAAGCCCTGAAAACCGGTTTTGTGATTCGTTCCGCGCGGAGATTGTAGGAGGTCTCGCAAACTGGACACCTAATTTTCATTGTATTCCGCCCTCTGTATTTAAGAGACGCCTATGGTTTTATGCGTTTCTTTAGATCTATGATTAACTCCATCGCTTGAGTAGATTTCAGTAGACGGCGGGTACAGTCGGGTGCTGCTTCAGAATAAATCGGAATGATTGGTTATAATACCAAGAAAGTGGTAAATTATCAAGAATGCGCCTTTTGCATCGACAAAGAGCAGGTTGTGATTTATCTTGATCCACAAATGGAGACATGTCATGCCCACTCAGGAGGAGCATAATATCCTCAAACTTCTGGCCAAAGAATGGGAGCATAGCGGACCACCCGGCATCCTTGATGTCAGCGAAATCGTGGCAGCCGCAGACCTGGCACCCAGTGAGACTCTGCAGGCGCTGAAGAATCTGTATCAAATCGGTCTGGTGGAAATGAACGCGCTCAAGACCAGCGCGTTTCTGACACCTGAGGGCTTTGAGGTTGCCGAGACTCCATGAACCGATCTGCCGCACCTGTTTAAAAGCATGGAGAAGTAGCAACTGACATTCATTGTCTGGAGCCTCTGATTCTGAGTTATGGTGGTTGATAAAATAATGTTCCGTTAGTCAGGGTTTACCCGCCTCCGGAGGATTGGTCGTCAGCTAAGACTGTATTAATTAGATGCAAGATTCAGGATACCAGATACAGGTTCTCGGTATCGCTTTGCTCATTCTTTTCA
>Ga0126331_1000269_pt1 | contig 19764 bp, 17 predicted proteins | sample InaspJWI98metaG_FD_96379 | JGI IMG/M metagenome (GOLD analysis project Ga0126331, IMG submission 96379) | Marine gutless worms symbiont microbial communities from Oahu, Hawaii - Inanidrilus sp. 2 OAHU.JWI-98 metaG | ecosystem: Host-associated > Annelida > Digestive system > Unclassified | place... | reverse complement strand
TTATCCTGGTTCATGGGTGGTGTATCCTTTCCTTTTTAGTGTGGCCGGTTGACTGCTGCTAACAATCTACCGGTGGATACACCGCCTTTTCCTTTAAACACAACTTTTAAATATAACTCCAGCAACATGAAGCGGTGTCCAGCCTAATGTTTTACCAAATAATCCCTCCCACCGAGCTCCTCTAGCATTAACATCCGCACCATGAGATATAAGGTATTTTGTGACCTCTATATTTCCACGCTCCGCTGCATCGTGAAGGGGGCATGAATCGTTTTTGTCTTTCGCATTAACTTCCACCCCTTTTGAGATTAAAAATTTAACTTGTTCTAAATCACCCAAGGATGCTGCTTCATGGAGGAGGTACTTACCTCTTCTATCTCTTGTATTCAGTTCAGCTCCTTGAGATACTAAATATTTGGTTATTTCAAAACGGTTGCGTTTAACAGCAATATAAAGTGGAGATTCTTTGTCTGAGTTTTTTACATTAATGTTGGCGCCTTGAAGTACTAAAATTTTTGCAATCTCTAAGTTACCTTTATCCACAGCAATATGAAGCGGAGTTTTTTGACTATAAAGATTTATTGCATGTATATCAGCACCTTTTGATATTAAATATTTTGCCAATTCAGCATTACCTATATGTATGGCAATTTGAAGTGGAGTTTCATCAAGTTTATCTTTGATATTAACATCAGCCCCATGGGATACTAAGTATTTGGCTACATCAATATTACCTTCATGCACTGCAATGTGAAGCAAAGTATTTCCTTCTTCATTTTTTTTATTAATTTTAGTTGGGTCTTTTCTGATTATAGCTTTTATATGATCCAGATCACCATGCTGCATTGGCCTATTAACGGCGATAGAACACCCGATATGTATCAATAAAAAAGTCAGAAAAAGTAAAAATTCAATTTTAATTCTCATAATATACCCCTATTAAAAAAGAAACTGTCCATGACATTAATTTCAATTGGATGGCTCTTTTCCCCAAAATATAAAACCTCGATGGGCTTCCACAGTGCAGTCTACGGTATCAAGCAAGCTGGCAATTTCAGACAAATGTTTTTCCCCGGCGAATCCATCAATCAATCTCTATGCTGTTGGATTAGAGCAGTCATCGCTGAGCTGTAAACCCATCAGTTCCGAATGGTTGGTATCGTATCGTCTCCAATGAGATAGCTGTTGCCTTTAAGATCAGCGCTCAGGATAGCGCTCATTTTCCGATTGGCCCGTTCATCTGTCATATGTCACCTCCTTTTTAAGGTTTCAAACAGGTGACCTCAGAGTATGGACTATCCAAAGGAGCGCAAGAATCAGACTATATATATGATTAGATTCCGCAAATAGAAAACCGCTTCAGGTCGGATGGAATAGGAGAATTAGAAATTTATTTGATACGTTTATACCCAAATCGTTTTGTTTTTTCAAATAAATTTAATGATTCTGGAAACTGTTGTGATTGAGAGTACCTAAAGGAATTTTACCCTGTCATACTTTGTGTTAGCTTGCCAATATCTGCAATCAAAGCAATTTGCAGATTTCTTCAGGATATCACAATGCACAAAAAACCACCTCTTTATCAGCAACTCGACTTTCCCCTTTATATTGCAAACATATTGCCTCCCCGAACAGTATATGGTGTGGGTTTACCCAAATAATATAACCCAACATTGCAAGCAGGGGTCGTGCTTCGAGCAAGATCTATAGAGGCAAGTTCCGTTAAAGAATCTTTTAGAGGGCAGGATAGGAATGCGAGTTCGGGTCAGGTATTCACGCAGTATCAGAGGTGATATACTCAGACTTGTATATTTAGGATCGTGAAGTTGTCAATATGATTTTTTTCAGAGCTCAAAAACGTCTTCTTTGAATCGTTTTTTCATAGATGCACTTCTGACACGGGTTATTTATTTTTGTGCGCCACGTTGGCGCAGTTCTTTCTTGAGTCGACGTTAGCCACAACCTTGACTATTTGTAGCGTTGTGAGAGGTAGGGGTCTTTTTTTTTGGGGGATAACGTCTCCATTACTCGATTTTTGCAGGCGCACCTCTCCTTTTTTCGCGGATAAAACGCCACACGGGCATGAATAATATGGCCACAATGCCAACAATGATAATTTTTGCAACCACGCTGGACGTCAGCGCCCAGAAGTTGCCGTGGGAAATGATCATGGCCAGGCGGAATTGCTGCTCGGCCATGGGGCCCAGAACCAGACCGAGTACCACTGGTGCCGTTGGATATTTTAGCCGATCCATGACATAGCCGATAAAGCCCAGGACAAGCATTACATAGAGGTCGAAGGTGCTGTTGTTGATTGTATAAACACCGACGACTGTCATTGATACGATCAGTGGGGCAAGAAGAACCCGGGGCAGCTTCAAAACCTGCCCGAAAATTCGGGTGGCCATGAGGCTTCCGAAAAAGATCAACAGAATCGCGGTCAGCAGCATCTGCAGCATGAATCCGTAGACCACATCGGGATTGTCCCGAAACAACTGTGCGCCCGGTCGAAGTCCGTGAACCAGAAGCCCTCCTAAAATCACCGCGGCGACACCGCTTCCCGGAATACCGAGTGTCAGTGCCGGTATCATGGCGGCCGCATTGTCTGCCCCGTTGCCACACTCTGCACCGGCCACTCCCAATGGATCGCCCTTACCGAAGTTTTCCGGATTCTTTGCCACGCTTTTCGCCTGATTATATGAGACGAAAGCCGAAATACTGCCGGCAGCACCGGGCAATATACCAATGATAATCCCTACGATGGCGGTTCGAATCCAGACGTGAACGAACTTGACCCAGTTCTTGAACATGGAGGTGGTCCGCTTCAAACTGGCCAGTTCCTTTGCCAGGCCTGTTTTGATCGCTTTTTCAGCCATAACCAGCGCAGGGGGGATAGCATACAATCCGGTGAGAAGGACCACCATGTTGAGCCCGTCGACCAGATGGAGGTTGCCGAATGTGAAGCGATCGAAACCACTGGTGTTATCCGTGCCGACCATGCCGAGGAAAAGGCCGAAGCAAGCGGCACACATCCCTTTGAAAGGATCGTCGCCCAACAGCACGGAGACGGTGGAAAGGCCGAAAAGGGCCACCCAGAAATATTCCGCCGGGCCGAACATCAAGCTCACCTTGACCAACGGCGGTGCAAACAGCAGCAACGCTATGGCGCTGGCAATGCTGCCGATGGCCCCTGAAACCACAGCCACCTGCAAGGCATAGGCCGCTTGACCGCGCTGGGTCATGGGATACCCGTCGAGCACGGTGGCAACAGACGCGGGTGTTCCAGGAATGCGCAGCAGGATGGCGGGGATAGCTCCACCGTAGCTGCCGCCGTTGTAAATGCCGGCCATCATGCCGAGGGCCACCAGGGGTTCCAGACCGAATGTGAGTGGGATCAAGACGGATATTCCGAGAACGACGGTAAGGCCCGGCAGGGCACCGACGATCATACCGGCAACCATCCCGACCATGACAGCCAGAAGGTTCTGCCACTCCAAAACGACGGGCAGCGCATGAAGTATAGGTTCAAAGATATCGAGCATTGTTCAAGATTCCTGTCTAAAAAGTCTGGAAAAATTCAGGGGGAATGGGACGTTCAAAGAGTACGATAAACACAAAATAGACAAAGCCGAGAAACAGCGTGATGGTGAGCAGGATTTTCTTCCACTCCCGATAACCGAGAATCAGGGTCAGTGAAATAAAAAAAAGCGCACTGCTGGTAAAATATCCCAGGATCGGCAACAGAACGATATAGCCGAATATGGCCCCGAAAGCCGCCCAGAAGTTCAACCGGTTTTCAAAAAACGGTTTGGCGGCGGTCGCTGTCTGTTTTGATTTCGGCCGAAAAAAAGAGCGGATGAAGATGACGGACGCCAGCACGGCCATCAGCCCCAGCACGCCATAGGGAAAAATTCGAGAATCGGGCGGAAAGCTCCGGCTGAGATTTATAAAGAACATCGCTGCCGCAAAGATGGCTGCCGCCATGATCCGCTCGTGAATTCGTGTGTCCATGTTACGCAAATCCCCCATTTTGAAATATGACCGACAGGCGAAAGCAGTGGCGAACACCGCCCCCGTCTGCCGGATGAAGTAATCTATAATTGACGGTCGATTATCTCCAGGGAGCTTCGGCCCAGAGTGCCCTCAGGTCCTTTTCCAGGCGGTCAATCAATGCCTGGTATTGCGCCCCGTCCAGGTATGCCAGCGGCACGTGAGCTTTTTTGGCATTGGCTACGTACTCGGTATCATTGACAGCCTTGCCCACAGCCGTTTCAAGTTTTCTGAAAAGGTCGTCCGGTATTGCTTTGGGTGCCGCCAGACCGCGCGAAGAGCCCGAGATCACGTCAACACCCTGTTCTTTGAAGGTGGGGACATGGGGCGCCAGTGCGGCACGCTCCTCCCCCATGGTGCCGAGGAATCGGATCTTGCCTTCTGCTTCCAGGGCCACGCCTTCACCAAGGTTGAAGGCGCCAAGCGGGATGTGACCGCCGAGCAGGGCGCTGCGCATGGGCGCGGTGCTGCCGAACGGTGCGTGGTTGTATTTAGCGCCGGTGAGCTTTTCGATCTGCATGATGGCGATATGCTCGCTTGAACCACTCGAACCGGTGGTGCCGATGGTCAACACGCCGGGATTTTTCTTGCCGTATTCGATGACATCCTGGAGTGACTTGAACTCGCTGTCCGCCCTCACCGCCCAGACGCCCGGATCGTAGACGATATTGCCCAGAGTCCTGAAATCGGCCATCTTGTATTTTGTTTTTCGCTCCACGGTGTAGGCTGCGATCGCGGGAACGTTGATAAAGCCGATGGTATAACCATCCGGCTTTGCTGTGGCCAGTGTGGTGAATCCGATCTCACCACCGGCACCGGGCTTGTTGACAACGGCGATCTTGGCGTCTGCTCCCAAGTACTTTTCGATGTAGCGCGCAATGCCGCGGGCGGCAACGTCCGTGCCGCCTCCCGGACTGAAAGCGACCAGCATGGTGATCGGGCGAGCGGGGTAGTCGCTCGCCGCCGGGACCGGTGGCGATAACAGCAGTGCCAGAGCAATACACAGTAAACTAGCTAATACTTTTTTGTTCATTTTCTTCTCCTTTATTTATGGGTTGTCGTTTCCAATATTCGTTCACCAAAATCACTCAAATCCCGTCCGTTTTTTCGAAAATCCGTGTCGCACAGGTGAGTGCCCAGATCGATCAGCGCGTCGGTCAACGGCACCGGGACGTCGCACTGCCTCGCAAGGCTGCTCATCGGTACAAGGCCGTATGCGATGTCTTCGTTAAAATACCGGTGGGACAGTGACCGCGGGCCCGGGGATTGGGCAAACGGAGGAAAAGTATACATCATTTCGTAAATGCTATCACCCCGCAATCCCTGGTCGCCATAAAAATCGGACATCCACCGGGTCAATGGAATAGGCCGCAACCCGAGATGTCGCATCAGCTGCTGGCGCTCGGCATCAACCGCTTCCACGAGGCCGCCGATACGCTTGGTCAATCCCTGTCTGTAAAATGTCCACGGGTGAGGCCCCTGCACATAACCCATATTGAGCAAGGCGATACAGGGGTGGAGAATGAAGTTGGTTTCATTCAATCCGGCTTCCAGGGCATGCGGGCTTTTTTCGATGCCTTCGAACAGTTCCTGCATCAGCCCTATGGCTGTTCGGGTGTGATCGATACTGCCGACGGCAGAAAGCATGAAGCGGCGCTTGATTCCGTGGATCGACACGGTGTCACCAGCCAATCTGCGGCAGGCGAAAGGCAGCACCGAACATTCCACCACTGCGGTTCGATCAGAAGATACGGTGGTCCTCAGCTGCCGGTCAAAGCTCCAGCCGCCTCCGACATATGCCGGGCAAAGAATGACGGGCTTTGGATTGGGAAGGAACTTTGCACAGAGTTCGGCTATTTCCTGATGCGCACCCGCATGGGTAACAGCGATGATCACATCCGACCATTCAAGCCCCTTTTGTGGATCGGTCGTTGCAAAGGTGATGTCGAATCGACCCGCGAGCAGCCCCTCGGACTGTATGGATAAGGTTCGATCGAAGCCTCCGAGATTGGTCCGAAATCTGGCAAGTTCACAAAGCCCGACTCGATGCCCTGCAGCAATAGCCCGGCAAGCCATGGCCATGGCACCGGGTCCGGCACCGAAAATACAGATATTCATTGGCGGTAAAAATCTCCCGTAATTCCATCGCGTGTCACTTGCTAGGGCGCCAGGCCCCGTATTGCCGAACTGATCCGCTTGAGCACATCCCGGTTGCACGGATGACGGATCGTGCAACCGGGAGCGATAATCAAGCGGCGCAGCCCCGTCAGACGACTCATGTTTCGAAGGTTTTCGTCCACGGCATCGCGGTCGCAATTTGTAATGTGCGACCGCTGCAATCCTCCGACAATAACCTTGTGTTTGGTCTGATTCAAGAAATAATCAACAGCCGGTGGGGTCTCCCATATATGCCAGCTGATGCCGTGCACCGGATAGTCGGTGACTTGTTCGAACAAAATGTCCTCACCGTGAACGTGAAGCACATTGAACCAGGCCGGTTGCCGGACGGCATCTAGCACACTCAGATCGTACGGCTTGGCGTAGACCGCATAGTCTTGAGGTGACATGTATTTCGCTGTGCACATTTGGGTGGCCAGATAGATGCCTGCGCAACCCGCGTCCACAACCTTTTGTGCAAACCGGCAGGTTGTATCGGTAATAACGTCCAACCCATAGGCGACCTTTTCCGGGCAGGTACGCAAGTGGTCGAAGATTTTGCCCTGGGATAGCTTATAGGCCGTGGTGATCGGAGAAAAGACCGTGGCAATGACCGGGGCTTCTTCTCTTACAAAATTCAGCAAGCTCTGCAGGGCCTGGGTTTCACGTCCCATGGCACCCCTTTGAATATCCAGTTCGGAAAGGCGGTGCCAATCGTCGGATGTTTTGACTGCTGCGTCGGTGACACGGGCCACACCACCGCGACTGATGTCACTAAAGTCGCAAGTGCAGCCCCAATCCTGGATGGAAAACATGCCGTTGGGCATGCTTTTTATAAAATCCAGATCAAGATCCTTGTAAAAGGCATAGGATGTCTCAGCCAGTGCCCGTGCATCGAGGTCTGTCTTGGGAAAGTGAGTCCAGAATCCGTAGGCTGGCCGATCCGGTATATCACCGTTCAAAATGCATTTAATGCGTTCAGGTTTTTCCATTGGATCATCAATCGGTTATGTGTATTCATGTAATGGACGACGATATTGTTGTCAAGCGCCATTCTCGCCCAAAGTGTTAAATTGGTGATCAGAATGTCCCTGTATTTGTCTACTTCGTCACACTTTAAAAGCATGTAAAGTAGCATGTTCAAAGACCGGTGGGGCAGGGGATAGTAAAAGTTAATACTACAATTTTCTAAGATTTATATTTTGGTTGTGGGGAGGAGTGTGAGAAATCTGTTTTTTAATGGCAACAAAAAGGGGCTTAGAAATGTTTCTAAACCCTTTATTTCGGAGATGGTAGCGGGGGCTGGATTTGAACCAACGACCTTCGGGTTATGAGCCCGACGAGCTACCAGACTGCTCCACCCCGCATCAGTTGTTGAGTTGAAAATATAATGATGCTGGCATTGTCTGTCAAGAAGATTATTGAATTAAATGGCCATCTCCAAAAACCACACCGAGAAAATATTGTGATTTGGGAATTGAGGGATTGGGGATTTGATGTGTAAAAAGTGAATGAATTCTTTTAGGTGCTTGATGCCAGATGCAGGATACCAGATACCGGAACAAGGTATCGCTCGCGTAGCGCAGGCGTTTGCGCCGCGTGTCGCTCTTTCTTTTCATATAAGTGCAAATTCCTCCTTTGGAAGAGGCTTCTTACCTGGATCCCTCTTAGAATTCGTCGTAAATGTTGGGAGAACTGCTGTTGAGATGGTAACATCAGGAAATGGATATCAGGGATGCGACCCGCTTTAATAGCATATTTATCGTTTTTTCATTTATTTTTCCGGATTTCGGTTTTACCAGAATCTGCTTGGATCGACTCGTGTGTCCGGAAATTATTTCGATTGATGATTTCGGAAGATCCAAATACATGGCCAGGAATTTCACGCACATTTTGTTGGCGGCATCGTCCACCGGGGGAGCGGTCAGCCTGATCTTCAGGGCATCGCCGTGAATGCCCACCACAGTATTTTTGGATGATCTTGGTTGGACATAGATTTTGAATGTGATGCCTTTTGGATGGCTTTGGATCGGTATCATTCCGAGAAAATGAAATACTTGATAGGATTTACAGGATTATCATGATTTTTTTCATCACTTTCCTGGAGAAAGTAATGAAACATTATCCGCTTTCGGTGAAACAAATATATTCAAGGCGCAATTATTAAACCCCAAAGGCACCTTGGCTGAATATTCTTCTATGGCGATTCCCTCAACACAGGAATTCATATGGGTGAATCTTGAACAAGGCCCCGCGTAACGGAACGGGCAGGGTAGTGAACTATTATTATTTGGGCGCTCTCCCTTTAATCCGGTTGATGATATCGGTAGAGGAGATATTGTCGCTGATCGGAACCAGGGCTACTCGGCCGCCGTACTGTTCGACGATTTCGTGCCCGTAAACGGTTTCCTGCCGGTAGTTGCCGCCTTTGGTTAGGACATCCGGCTGCAGCGTTTCAATCAGCTTTTTTAACTGGTCGGTGGAAAAAACAACCACATAGTCCACGACATCCAGGGCACCGATTATTTTTACCCGTTCTTTGGCGCGGATCACCGGCCGACCGGCGCCTTTGATTTGTCTTACGGAATCATCGTCATCGAGGGCAACGATGAGCACGTCACCAAGGGATTTGGCTTTCGTGAAAAAGGCGATGTGACCGGCGTGCAGCAGGTCAAAGCAGCCGTTGGTTAATACGATTTTTTTACCTTTTTTTTTCAGATCTGCGGCAATACTGTCGATCCCGGCAAGCGGGATTTGCTTCAGCACGGCGGGATCAAAAGACGGCTGCAGCGCCGCTTCGAGTTCTTTTTGCGATACCGTAGCGGTGCCCACCTTGCCGACAACCAGACCGGCGGCGGTGTTGGCCAGTGCCATCGCTTCTTTGTATCTTGTCCCGGCGGCCAGGGCCAGGCCGAGCAGGGCGACCACTGTATCGCCGGCACCAGACACGTCAAAAACCTGGCGGGCCCGGGTGACAATTTTGAAGGGTTTTTGATCCGGCTCGAATAGGACCATGCCGTCTTTGCCCAGGGTAACCAAGATTCTTTCGATGCCTGTATTCGCAAGGATTTTTTCACCGGCCTTGTGGAGCGTGCTGGAGTCCTCGATTTCTATACCGCTGGCCTGAGATGCCTCTTTTTTATTGGGTGTCACCAGTGAGGCGCCGCTGTACTTGGTGTAATCAGATCCTTTGGGATCGACAATGACCGGTTTTTGGTGTCTGCGAGCGCAGTGGATGATTTCCCTAATAAACTCGGCGGTGATCAAACCCTTGCCATAATCGGAAATAAGTACTGCGCCGGCGCCCGGGATAATCTTATCTGCCGCCCCGACCAATTTGCCGAATGTCCGGCGGGCGATTTCTTTGCGAGTTTCCCGGTCAATGCGCAGCACATGCTGATGGGCGGCAATAATGCGTGTTTTCATGGTGGATGGTCTTTCCGGTTCTGTAACCACTCCGCCGGTATCGACGTTCAGGTCTTTCAGTTTTTCAAGCAGCTGTTTGCCGCTGGCGTCGTTGCCGATAACCCCGATTGCCCATACATATGCGCCAAGGGTTACCAGGTTGTTGATGACGTTGCCGGCGCCACCCAGGGTATAATTTTCACCGGTCACCGCCACCACCTGGACCGGCGCTTCGGGTGATATGCGATCGACCTCCCCCCACACGTACTCGTCGATCATCAAATCCCCGATAACCAGAATTTTGCAGTCGTTGAATTTTGAGATATCGAAAGTCATTTTATGAGTGTACCTCTTCGCTTGTTTTTACCTCCGCCAACTTCTGCTGAATAAAATCTCTTAGAAACCGCGGCGGGCGGATGACTTTCCCCTCGGTTGTCACGCAGGGATGCTTGGTGAACCCTTCGGCGACGGGTTGAGTGCCGTCCTGGTTGAATATGCGATAGTCGAACTTGATCGCCCCTTTGATGGTTGTATCGAGCTCAGCTTCAATGACGATAACGTCGTCGTACTTCACCGGTGAGATGTATTTTAGATGGGCCTCGGAAACCGGCAGAAAAATGCCTTTTTCTTCAATTTCGCGATAGGTCATGCCCATGGATCGAAACAGTTCCGCCCGGCCGATCTCAAACCAGCGCAGATAATTGGCATTGTAGGCATACCCCATTCGATCCGTGTCACCGTAAATAACGCGACTTGTTGTGCGGTGTTTTAGCATCGTTATCTTACTCGATCGTTGTTAAAGAGGATATCTCACGCCGTTGCCGAACACCCGGCCCAGTTGGTGTTTAAGTTCCTTATAGTTATATGAAACCGGAAACTGCGGATACTCTGCTTTCACGTTGTCCGGTGGGCTGAACAAGAATCCTTTTTGTGCTTCTTTGAGCATCGTTATGTCATTGTAAGAGTCACCGATGGCAAGGACCCGGTAATTGAGGCTTTTCAATGCCAGCACCGTGTTGTATTTGCTGTCTCTTTGGCGCAGGTTGTAATTTTCGATCGAATCGTCGTTTGCAATCGTCAAGTCATGGCAAAGCAGCGTCGGCCAACCGAGTTTTTCCATCAGGGGTTTGGCAAACTCGACGTAGGTGTCAGATACGATGATGACCTGGGTGCGTTCTCTGAGCCAGTTCAAAAATTCGAGGGCACCTTCCAACGGCTGCATGGTGGCGATGACGTCGGTAATGTCCTTGAGCTTGAGGCCATTGGCATCTAGAATGGCCAAACGCTTTTTCATCAGAACATCATAGTCGGAAATGTCCCGCGTGGTGAGCTTGAGCTCTTCAATACCGGTTTTCTCGGCGACGCTAATCCAGATTTCAGGCGTAAATATTCCTTCCATATCCGCGCAAACAATGTACATGTCAAACCTCTTCAGGTCACAGGTTGGTCCTTGAATAAAATGTTGTAGCGTTTTTATTCCTGTCTGTTTTCGTCCTCGATACGAATCGATACCGGTTTGTCGCCGACGACGTCCAGCGATTCGAGTTCGCTGAGAGCTTGTGCAACCGCGGCTTCTTTAGCCGAATGCGTCAGCATCACCAGCGGAACGGAACCGTCTGTTTTGCGTCCTTTCTGGTAAGCCGACTTGATGCTGATGTTATGTTTGCCCAGTATTCCGGAAATCTTCGAGAGCACGCCCGGTCGATCCAGTGCGGAAAAGCGCAGATAATAGTGGGTTATGATTTCGCTGATCGGCAAGACTTTCACCTTGCGGATGTTTTGGATCGGATAGGCCAGCAGCGGAACCCTGCCGGTCGAACCGGTCATCAGGTTTCGGCCGATATCGACCAGGTCGCTGACCACCGCACTGGCAGTGGGCATCATCCCCGCACCCCGGCCGTATAGCAATATTTCTCCGGCTGCATCGGTGGTGAGCGTTATGGCGTTTAAAGTGGCGTTGACATTGGAGAGCATGTTGTCAAACGGAATCATGGTCGGATGCACCCTGGCCTCCACAGCATCTTCCTTGATTTTGCTGATGGCAAGCAGCTTGATCCGGTAACCAAACTGGCCGGCGAATTCAATATCCAACGGCGTGATGTGCGAGATGCCTTCCGTATACACGTCTTTCAAATTAATTTCCATGCCATGGGCCAGTGCGGAAAGAATCGCTATTTTGTGGGCAGTATCAAGGCCTTCCACGTCCAGGGTCGGATCGGCTTCCGCGTATCCTCTGGACTGCGCCTCTGCCAGCGCTATCTCAAAAGTGCTGCCGTCATCGGTAATTTTGGACAGTATATAGTTGCAGGTGCCGTTTAAAATACCGGTCATCGATTTGATGTGATTGCCGACCAGAGATTCGCGTATCGATTTGATGATCGGCATGCAGCCGCCGACACTGGCTTCAAAAGCCAGATCCACGCCTTTGTCGGCCGCCGCCCTGAATATATTATTGCCCTGGCTGGCCAGAAGGGCCTTGTTGGCGGTCACGATATGCTTGCCGTTTTCAATTGCTTTCAGCATGAGGTCACGTGCAATTGTTTCTCCACCGATCATCTCCAAAATAATATCAATATCCGGATCATTAACCACATCCCAGGCGTCCGTGGTCAACACGTCTTCAGCGATTCGGACGCCGCGATCGGTAGTGACATCGATATCCGCCACGCGTTTCAAGTGCATCATGGCGCCGACGCGGGAGCTGATCAGGTCTTTGCGATCCAGCAGGATTTTTGCCACACCGGTGCCGACCGTACCGAATCCGAGCATACCTATGTTAAATTCTTGCATGATAGTGTTCCTGCTACCCTGGTTTTATGGTGTTCAGCAAACAGCCATATTTATAAGGTCGATACGGATTGTCAATAGAAAAGAGATGATAGAAAACATCCGGCGCAAGAAACTTAGTAGATGCATTCAAAAATTATTCATGACGGTGCGTATGCCCCTGATGGCCTGATTGGTGCGCATGCTGTTCTCTATTAGTGCAAATCGCACGAATTCATCACCATATTCACCGAATCCGAGACCCGGTGCCACCGCCACCTTGGCCTCTTTAATCAAGAATTTGGAAAACTCCACCGAGCCCATTTTCACGAAGGGGTCCGGGATTTTACCCCAGACGAACATGGTGCCCTTAGGGCTGGGTATGGGCCATCCGATCCGCTCCAATCCTTTTATAAGTGTGTCGCGGCGCTCTTTATAAGTTCGGCGTATTTGTTCCACGCAATCCTGCTGGCCGTTCAAGGCGATGATCGAGGCAATCTGAATCGGTTGGAAAATACCGTAGTCGAGATAACTTTTTATGCGCCGCAAAGCGGCAATGATTTCCGGATTTCCCACGCAAAAGCCGACGCGCCATCCAGGCATACTGTAGCTTTTGGAAAGAGAGAAGAACTCGACCCCCACATCTTTGGCGCCTTTGACCTGCATGAAGCTGGGAGCCTGATAACCGTCGAAAGTCAGGTCAGCGTAAGCAAAATCATGGATAATCATGATTTTATTTTCCCTGGCATAATCCACTAGTTTCTCGAAGAATTCAAGATCGACGACTTCAGTGGTTGGATTGTGGGGATAGCTGAGTATCAGCATCTTCGGCCGGGGCCAGGTTTGGCGGGTTGCATTCATGAGATTGTCGAAGAAATCCTGATCCGGCCCCACCGGTATTCCGCGCACATCACCGCCGGAAATGATGGCCGAGTAAGGGTGGATCGGATAGGTCGGGTTGGGTGCAAACACCACATCTCCCGGACGGATGGTTACCAGAACCAGGTGGGACATGCCTTCCTTGACGCCGATGGTCACGATGGCCTCGGACTCATAGTCGATATCCACATCAAATCGGCGTTTGTACCAGTCGGCAATTGCCATTCTTAATTTGGTAATGCCCATGGAAGCGGAATAGCGATGGTTGTGACTTTTTTTGGACGCCTCCACAAGTTTGTCGACGATATGCTGGGGCGTGCCCATATCCGGATTGCCCATTCCCAGGTCGATGATATCCTCACCTTTGCGACGGGCTTCCATTTTTATCTCGTTCACCGTCGCGAATACATACGGGGGCAACCGATCCAATCTGGCAAATTCACTCATAGTTATTACCTCGTTCGAATATATTGATTTGTTGACCGGATTGTATTTCTAACAGGCAAGCATTGTTCGGCGGGTTCTCCGCGCAAACAGGCGGGATTGGCGGCGGGATGGATCGATTCGTCGATACCATGCAATCCCTTGACTTCCTCTTTTGCCGGACTTAGATGTTATTGTAATGCTGCAACGTTTCGTCTGGTCCATGATTATAAGGTTTTATAATTCCAATAAGATTATTTCTTCTCGGTAACTATATTTTCTACAACACAAAGCCGGAGATGTCAAAAAAATTGTTTTGACTTTTAATTCGATACACGGATACTGTTCAATAAAGCGAACCTAAATTTTTATCGAACAACTCATGAGGAGAAGGAAATGACCAAACCATTGACGTATGCTGACGCCGGTGTTGACATAAACAAGGCGAATCGACTGGTCGACACGGTCAAAGAAATCGCCAAGCAAACCCGCAGATCGGGCGTGATGGGTGAAATCGGCGGTTTTGGCGGGATGTATTCCCTGAATGTCGCTAATCTGGACAGTCCGGTCCTTGTCAGTTCCACCGATGGTGTTGGAACCAAGCTGAAGATAGCTTTCATGATGGACAAGCACGATACGGTGGGTATCGACCTGGTTGCCATGTGCGTCAACGATATTGCAGTCCAGGGTGCCAAGCCACTTTTTTTTCTGGATTATCTTGCCATGGGTGAATTAAAAACCGAATCGGCCACCGCGATTATCGAAGGAATCGGTGAAGGTTGCCGGCGGGCAAAATGTGCGCTCATCGGGGGTGAAACAGCGGAGATGCCAGGATTATACCGGCAGGGTGAATACGACCTGGCCGGATTCGTTGTAGGTGTTGTTGACAATGCCGACATACTGGACGGTTCGGGAATTCACGTGGGAGATAAAATCATCGGCATTGCGTCCAATGGATTGCACAGCAACGGATATTCTCTGGTTCGAAAGATATGTTTCGAGGTTATGAAATTATCTTGTGACGATCACATCCCCGAATTAGGCTGCACTTTGGGTGAAGAGCTGCTCAAACCGACCAGGATATATTCAGAAACGATACTCAATCTAACCAGAGATCTTCCCCTGCGCGGTCTGGCACATATCACCGGAGGCGGTATCGAAGAGAATCTGCTGCGGATTATTCCGCGCGCCTGTCAGGTGGTGTTGCAAAAAGGAAGCTGGGAAGTGCCGCCCATATTCCGTTTCCTGCAGGAGGGTGGGGACGTCGCCGACAAGGAAATGATGCGAACGTTCAACAACGGTATCGGTCTGGTGGCGGTGGTACCGGAAAAGTCGGCACCGGAAGTTTTGGAGCGAATCGCCGGATTGAACGAGAAAGGATATATTATCGGTGAAATAGGTGAATGCAGATCGCCGGATAATCGCTGCGAATGGATTTAAGAATCCTTATCCAGGATTCAGGATTCAGGATTCAGGATCCAGGATCCAGGATACAAGATTCAGGGTGCAGGATTCAAGATACAGTTTGCAACCGAGACCATAGATAACGTATCCATGATCTGGTATTCAACATATAGAGTATATGAACAGCCATGCTTAGTTTTACATGCATTGTATCCTGCATCTTGAATCCTGTATCTCACCATTTGCAACCTGGATCCAAATTAACAAGTAGTAAGTGTGAATCCACCTCGATATTCGTTTGTATAATCCTATTATCATGATCGTACTCGGCATCGAGACATCCTGCGATGAAACTGCAGCAGCAGTGGTTGTGGATGGAAAACGCATCCTATCCTCGGTGGTTTCTTCCCAGATCGACGTGCACAAGCCTTATGGCGGGGTTGTGCCCGAACTGGCCTCACGCAAGCATATCGAAGCCATCGTACCGGTTTATCGCCAGGCGCTCCATGATGCCGACATCAGCGACCGGCAAATAGATGCCGTTGCGGTCACGCAGGGGCCCGGGCTGGTCGGTGCACTTCTGGTGGGATTTTCCTTTGCCAAAGCCTTTGCAATGTTTCGCGATATTCCCTGGGTCGGCGTCAGTCATCTGGAAGGACATATCAATTCCGTTTTTCTGGAGTCCGACCCGCCGCCGTTTCCATACGTTGCGCTCCTGGTTTCCGGCGGCCACACAAATATTTATTATATCACTTCACACACGCAATCATCGATAATGGGGCAGACTCGGGATGATGCGGCCGGCGAGGCCTTTGACAAGGTCGCTAAAATGCTGGGGCTGGGTTACCCGGGTGGTGGTGTTATTTCAAATCTGGCCCGCAAAGGCGATCCGGAGAAAATAATGTTCACAAGGCCGTATTTGAAAAAATCGGATTTTGATTTTAGTTTTAGCGGCATTAAAACGGCGGTTAACAGATATATTCAAAAGCATTCGCAAGAATATCGAGACCGGATGGCCGATATTGCAGCCGGATTTCAGGAAGCTGTGGTTGAGGTGCTAGCGTACAAAATAATTAACGCTGCCGTTGAAAAGGGTAGCAGCCACATTGCGCTGGTCGGCGGTGTGGCCGCAAACCAAAGGCTCAGAGAAAAGGTAACCGCAGATGCATCCGCTAAAGGTATCAAGGTGCACATTCCGTCCCTCGATCTTTGTGGTGACAATGCGGCCATGATCGCTGCAGTAGGCTATCATTACCTGAACCAGGGCGTTAGGTCCAACCTGAAGGCTGACGTTTATTCCAGGCATCGAATGGCCGATAAAGGGCTTACTCAAAAATAGCTTCATATTTTATACGCCGATGCATGCCAACATCTTAAATGCTGATGCTTCCCGTCTGGCTGCGTTGCGAAAACTCGGAATATTTCAATATTCCTGTGTTTTCGCGCCTTGCCCAACCGGTGCCTCAACGCCTAAAATTGTGAATTTATTTCTTCGCGAACCCTAATCTGCCGGCATAGAACGCTGGATATAGCGTTGTTTCAATTTCAGTATTCTTTCAACCGATGTGATTGCACGTGTTTTCATGTTGTGCGAATCGGTCATCTGCTTTAGAATTTCTTCCCAGGCAGCTTCGATATCCGGTCCTTTGTGGCATATGAGCGCCAGGTCTATGTCCGCTTCGAGGATCTGGCGTGTGACCGTTTGGATGTCATAATGTTTTTTGATCGCCCCCATGTCCAGATCGTCGGTCACAACCATTCCTGAATATTCCATTTCTTCGCGCAGCAGATTGCGGGCAATGACCGGTGACAGGCTGGCCGGCCACGCCGGATCAATATTTTCGTAAAAAATATGGGAAAGCATGATTCCTGCAACGTTGTGGGCGATGGCGGCCCGAAAGGGGGCCAAATCACTGGTCTTCATCATTGCCAGGTCAATATTGAGCCGCGGCAGATCGATATGTGAATCCAACGTTGTGCGGCCGATGCCGGGAAAGTGTTTGGCCACCGCCATGATCCTTTTTTGCTGCAGATGATCAATGATCCGAACCCCCATTTTAGATACCCGATCCGGATCGGCGCCAAAGCTTCTCTCGGCCATGATGCTTTGAATGTCGGCGGGGGCAATATCCAAAACCGGTGCCATGTTCATGTTGATGCCGACACCGCTGAGTTCATCGGCCGTAACGCGGGCAAAGCGTTCGACATCCTGTTCATCTCTCATTGCGGCTGCTCCGGCAAACTGGGTAAACGGTTCGCGCAGCCTGGCCACCGTGCCGCCTTCCTGATCCACGGCAATAAACAGCGGAGGCATTTGTGTCTGCCTGCCGTACGCTTGAACGGCGGTGCACAACTTCTGAAGCCGGGCCGGGGTGTCGATATTGCGTGAGAAAAGGATGATTCCGCCCACTTGCAGGGTATCAATGAGAAATTTAAGGTCGTTGTTCAATTCGGTGCCGTCGAAGCCGACCATCAGTCGCTGGCCGGCGAGCTGTCGATCGGAAAATTCAGAAGGGTGTCTTTTAGAGTACCAACGGTATTGCATGGTATCCATCTCGGCTGGAAACTAGGTATTGACACTTAAACGGATTCTAATTCACACGGTGTATAATGAAGGTCCGGGTTCAAGCGCGAAAACTTTTCACAATCAAGCAGAATTTCATTCATTTTCGGCCGGCTCAACGGCCTTGAAAACAGATATCCCTGGGCCAGTTGGCAGTTCATACCGGATAACACGTCGTGTTGTTCACGGGTTTCCACTCCTTCGGCCACCACGTTCATTCGCAGTATGTGTGCCAGGGAAATGATCGTTTCGACAATTTTCTTGTTTTGATCCGGCACGGCCCTAATTTTGGAAACAAAGCTGCGGTCCACCTTTATGGTATCCACCGGCAGCTGCTGCAGATAGCTCATCGAAGAATATCCGGTACCGAAATCATCGATCACGATCTGAATCCCGTATTTTTTCAGACTTTTGATCAGATCGAACGTCTCGTCTATTTTTTCCATGAGTGTGGTTTCAGTGATTTCCAGCATCAATCGCTCTGGGGAAAGGCCGCACTCTTTTATGACGTCATGGACATCTTCGGCCAGACTCGGGGCTAAAAATTGCTTGCTGGAGATGTTGACGCTGATATACAGCGACCGAAGATGTTTCATCTTTTTTTGCCAGTGCACCAGATCTTGGCAGGCTTGCCGCAGGACCCAGGCGCCAATGGGAATAATCAGGCCGGTTTCTTCCGCCACCGGAATAAAGGACGCAGGTGAGATCAATCCCTGCTGGGGATGATTCCAGCGGATGAGGGCTTCCAGACCGATGATGGCACCTGTCTGAAGGGAAACGATGGGTTGATAATAGAGTTCAAATTCATTTTTATCGATGGCTTTCCTCAAATCCGATTCAATGTGTAAAAATTCCAACGCCTTCTGGCGCAGTTCTGGCTCGAATACTTGAAACTGGGCCATTCCTTTTCTCTTTGCAGGGAACATGGCCGTCTCGGCGTCACGAATGACATCTTCTGACTGATGATAAGAGCGGGTGTCGCACACAATGCCGAAACTTGCCGGTGCAAATATTTCCTTGCCCTCAAGAATATATGGCGCCTGCAATTCTGTGTGCAGCCTTTGGGCTACTTTTAAGGCGTTGTCTTTATTTATGATATCCTCGAGGAGAATCGCAAAATGATCCTCTCCAAAGCGGGCAAGGGTATCGCCGTCTCGCAATAACCGCTTTAGCCTGTCGGCAAAAACCAAAAGAAGCTGATCACCCATACCTTGACTGAGACTGTCATTGATGAGTTTGAATCGATCGATGTCGAGGTAGAGCACGGCGAATTCATAATCCTGGTTTCTATTGGTGCGTTTTAAAGCCAGGGTCAAATATTCCATAAACAGCGCCCGGTTCGGTAGGCCGGTCAAAGTGTCATGAAATGCTTGGCGGGAACTCTGCTCGTCTGCTTTCTTGAAAGTTGTGACAACCGTGAAGGACACCACCCATCGATTAGCATTCGGCAGAGTGGCGCAGGAAACCAAAACATCGTAGGTAGCGTTGTTTTTGGCAATAAATTTACATTCGCAGGTTGTACATGGTTCAGACGATCCATGCGAACCGGGCTCAGGGATAAAATTTTTTGCCAATATTCTGTCGCGGCTTTTCGCATCTAAAAAATCGAGCCATTCATTTTTGTTTTCAATGCGCTTTCTTTCACATCCGGATAGATTGACAAACATCTGATTGGCAGAGGTTATGATCATGTTTTCGTCAATAATAATCGTCGCCGTACCCGTATTTTCGAAAATTGCATGATAATTATTTTCGGATTCGTGCTGGGACATACGCTCCCCGGCGCTGGATTCCAAGGTTTCGTTTGCTTTGCGCAATTTTTCTTTTGCCGTGTTCAAGATAATTTGACTTAACCCGCAGATTGTCAGGATGACGGCTGCCGCGATGGCGATGGAGATATCCTGGCCGCTGTTGATAATTTTTTCAAAGGCCCAGTATAGAATGGATGCTGTTGCACCGATGATGATAAGTCCGAAGCGGTCGAAAAAAGTGGTCTGCTCTGCTTTGTTCATTTGATCCTCAGGTATAATTTACGTGGACTTGTGAATCATGGCATAGTGTAATAAATTTAAAAATTAATAATATTCTATTCTGTGGTCAATGACATTGTATAATAC
>Ga0126331_1000267_pt1 | contig 19934 bp, 19 predicted proteins | sample InaspJWI98metaG_FD_96379 | JGI IMG/M metagenome (GOLD analysis project Ga0126331, IMG submission 96379) | Marine gutless worms symbiont microbial communities from Oahu, Hawaii - Inanidrilus sp. 2 OAHU.JWI-98 metaG | ecosystem: Host-associated > Annelida > Digestive system > Unclassified | place... | reverse complement strand
TTCGACTTCACCATCCGCAACGCCTGGCAGAAGTAATTAGAGGAGTTAAATTTGTCAATGGTGTCGAAGAAAAACGGATTGCCGCCTAATTTCTTCATACACAACTATTGACTATATCTCTGATCAGTTTGATTTTACCTGGGTTGTCTTTCATCAATTTTTTAACGAACGGGTGAAAAGCGCTACAGGTTTCACACGCTGGATCTGAAAATTTTACAAGATAGACTTTTGCATCATCACTGCCAATCGTTGGTGAATGATTTCTAACGAATGTCGAAGCATATTCCCGGGCCATAAAACCGATTTTCTTTGCTTGTTGGCTTTTATATACATAAACGCCAAGTGCAAACAAAAGAATAAGAAAAATACTTGAAAATATAACTAAATTTTGCTTTTTCATTGAGATAGTCTCCTCTTCAATATTAATAGTAATACTATTATGGTCGAAAATGATATCAGTGAAAGCATCGGAATGGTTAAAAATCCAAATAGGTCCAGATAGGTTTCTGAACATGAAACGCCCTGACTGCAAGGCTGCAGGTTTTCAGGAATAATTCCGGAATACAGAAGATAATGATAAAATGCGAAACCCCATCCAGCTATAGCTAAAGGAAGGGCATATCTGGTAATACGTTTATCAAAGGGAAAGAGCCCGACTAATAGAACTAAAACAAGGGGGAACATGAATATTCTTTGATACCAGCACAAAGCACAGGGAGGCAATTCCATTATTTCACTGAAAAACAGGCTTCCCAGTGCAGAAACACTGGCTATAATCCAGCATATAAAAACGATTGTCCAGTTTGAGTTGGACATGTAATCTGAATTATTCATAATTGGTTTTTTCCTCATTTGAAAGACAGCTGCCGTTTTAATTATGATCGCTAAATTCCCTGAATCAGATTCGAAAAAAACGAATAGAGCCGGGGCTTTCCTGATTGATTGAAAGATGAATCTTTGGTTTGAAGCAGGACAATGGATCCAACAGCGAAAATAATCAGAACAATTAACAAAATGGATTGAACGTTTAACTTTCGACTTTTTTGGATTTCTACTATCACTTGCCTAAGCTCACGATCTATCTGGTTTTTTCGATTATTCTATTTATACCAAGCGTCACCGATTTTTAGTTTTGGTTGAAATAATAATGATAAAGCCTCATTCCATCTATAACTGAATTAAAACCGTATACGCATTGGCTTTTTAAATAGTTAGAGAAGACAAACGCCGGTAAGCCAATGCAATTACCTTATAAACGGGGTAAGTTGTACGTATAGCACCATCTGGTCTCCGGGAAATGCAAATCAACTGATAATGGACCGTGTTACGATATATATCGGAACAGCATTGGGGGATGTTGATGGAATATATGGCATGAAAACGTCTTGCACACCTTTTTCGCTATCAAAGAAGCTTACATGTCTTGGAAATGAATAAATCTCTTGGATTAACGAGAGATTTACATACGTGTCATGGCTATTACTATCACAGCGGTTGGTCTCACAGCACTTATTCCCTGTACCAAAATCTGCCAGAAGATTTTTAATATAAGGATTTATAAGCACCGGGATATCGCGGTTATGTAACGAGGAAGTCCCAAAAGTATTATCGATGCTATAACCAGCTGAAATTCTATTGGATGTCGGGATAATGGCATCTGCAACGGTGCTGCAGCACACCTGTTGCGTATAGACGACACCGTAGATAATGATGCAAGATAAAATTACCGATGTGCCGGCTTTTTTGATTTTATTAAATGAATGTTTCATGCTTTTTCCAAATTTGGAAGAATCTCATATGCCACGTCGTGGTAATATTGTCAACATGGAGTTGTTTCGGGGGATCTTATTAAATATGACTTGACATGTAGACAACATATTAATATATGTACATATGAATATTTAAAAATGTTTAGAGGGAGTCTTGAACATGATCGCCAAACATCAAACCACAACTGATGCAGTTGAAACATGCATAACAAAAGGAATCCATGAAGATACGATACGCGCGGTGAAACGAAACATGCCCGAACCGGTTGATCTATATGACCTGGCCGACCTGTTTAAACTGTTTGGAGATAGTACAAGAATAGGCATTCTTTGGGCGTTGAGCGAATCTGAAATGTGCGTTTGTGACCTTTGCGCATTATTAAAAATGAAACAGCCGGCGGTTTCTCATCAATTGAAAAATCTAAAACTGTCACGGGTGGTCAAAGCCAGGCGAGACGGTAAAATCGTTTACTACAGTTTGGACGATGAGCACATCCGCAAACTACTAAATTTGGGGATGGAGCACATACAGGAGTCCTAATTAATCCGCCCTGAAAACGGCACTTGCCGAGTTGTAGATTTTTCTTTGATCTCAGATGCATTTTGTAAGATTAAAGCGCCGCGGATTAATTATATTATGCTGCACATGTCATTTTTAATCAAACATAGAAATCCTGGTCCTCTGGGTCAAGTCAGAGGCAACTGGCTATGCCATAGGCAAATGTCTTGAGGTGCTGGAATACTGGAATGTAGGAATAGTGGGTTCATAAGGATGAGATCTTTTTTAGATCAAATTTCTAAATAAATGGCAGAACTAAGAACAGAAAGATTTAACGTAAAAAATCTCGATTGCGCCTCGTGTGCATCGAAAATTGAGAATGGGCTGAAAGCAGTCGAGGGCGTCAATGATGCTGTGCTCGACTTTGCCAACCTGACCTTGCATGTGAAGGCCAGAGATATTACACGGATATTAGATGAAGTCCGCAAGATTGAACCAGAAGTTGAGCTGATACCCAAGTCTGAGAATACATCTCAGCCTGTACACGATGAAGAGTCCGGCGGAATCAAGCATAAAAGAGAGCTCTCGCTCCTGATAGTGGCAGCGACGCTATTCGTCCTGCAGCTTTTTTTTGAAAATTGGTTTCACAGGGAACCTTTTGCAAAACTGGAAATAGCCATTGTTGTGGCGGCCTATCTCATAGCAGGCTGGAATGTCCTGCTTGGCGCTCTAAAAACGATCCGCAAAGGGACGTTATTCGACGAAAATGTGCTCATGGTGATCGCCACCGGCGGCGCGCTGGCGATTCATGCTTATGCCGAGGCCGTCGGTGTCATGATTTTCTATAAAATCGGTGAACTGCTCCAGGATTTGGCCGTGTCGCGCTCGCGCCGGTCGATACGAGCTCTTTTAGCAGCAAAACCTGACAGGGCGGCGATAAAGATCCCTGGCGGATATCAGGAGGTTTCTCCAGAATCGGTGGGCGTAGACGATTTAATCCTCATTAAACCCGGCGAAAAAGTCCCACTGGATGGGGAAATACTTACCGGATACTCTCAACTGGATTCATCTGCTTTAACCGGTGAATTTATGCCTGTATCCGTCAAACCCGGTGACACGGTATTGGCCGGGCAAATCAATAAAAGCGGTGCCTTGACGGTTCGGGTGTTGCGGCCATTCAGCGAATCGTCCATTTCCAAGGTGATGGATCTTGTCGAAAACGCCACGGCCAGAAAAGCGAAAACCGAAAAATTCATAACCACATTTGCCCGATATTACACGCCGGCTGTGGTGATGATTGCAGCGGGTATCGCCTTGATTCCGCCCATTGCAACCGGGGCATCTTTTCAAACCTGGATCTACCGCGCATTGGTACTGCTTGTGATTTCATGTCCTTGTGCATTGGTTGTCAGTATTCCACTGGGCTATTTCGGTGGGATCGGCAAAGCCTCTCGCCGAGGTATCCTGGTGAAAGGCTCCAACTTCATCGACGCACTGTCCGCCGTTAAAACGGTGGTATTTGACAAAACCGGAACTTTGACCCGAGGCGTATTTAAAGTCAAGGAAGTCGTTAATTTGAACGGTTTTTCAAAGGATCAGCTTTTAGATTTTGCCGCTGCAGCGGAACTACAGTCAAATCATCCCATCGCAACTTCTATTGCGATGGCTTTTAATAAAAATGGGCAAGAGCTGGATCCTTCAATGGTTTTTGATCATACTGAAATTTCCGGACGGGGTGTCAAGGCCCGCTACGGAAAGTACTCAGTTATGGTTGGCAACGACAACCTTTTACACGAAGTATCGATCGATCATCCAAAATGTGAATTTGACAGTTCGGTCGCTCACGTTGTAGTGGATGGCAACTACGCCGGCTACATCACTATCGGAGATGAAATTAAGCCCGATGCGGAAAACGCCCTGAGATTACTCAGACAGCAAGGTGTAGAGCATGTTGCGATGTTGACCGGTGATAATGCCTGTGCCGCAAACGCCGTAGCAAGCAGTCTGAGAATCGACAGTGTTTATGCGGATCTTCTTCCTGAAGATAAGGTCAGCATTTTTGAAAAGATAAACCGACATAGCAGAAGTGATGGTAGAATTGCATTTGTTGGTGATGGAATCAACGATGCACCTGTTCTTGCTCGGGCTGATGTCGGCGTGGCCATGGGGGCGCTTGGAAGCGATGCTGCTGTTGAGACGGCCGATGTGGTTTTAATGAACGATTCTCCCATGAAAATGACAGAGGCGATTTCCATTGCCAAACAGACCCGCCGGATTGTATGGCAGAATATTATTCTGGCATTTGCCGTTAAAGGGATCTTCATATTCTTTGGTGCCATGGGAATGGCCACGATGTGGGAAGCGGTGTTCGCGGATATGGGCACGGCTTTGGCAGCAGTTGCCAATTCTACAAGGATAATCGGGCAAAAAAGTGTTAATTCAAAGTAATCTAAACTTTTTATGCTTTATTGTTGAGGTATGGCGATTTTTCTTGACAACCCCGCAAAGCAATAATACCAATATTATCAATTTATTAACTAGATATAACAAACCCACCTCTTTTTCTAGTCGATAACTTAGTGCTTCGATTCGCAATTACGGTTACGTATGATTTGATAGAGAATCACTAATATTGCTCACTCAGCACTAAGTCCTGGGTGAATAAATACGGTATCGTATTTATAAATCGATGGACTTAGGCACAAAACCTTTTAACTCGGTTAATTTATGATCATAAATAACTTTATCAATTAATATGTGGTCCAAAATGGTTATCGGCAAATGATATCAACTGTTTTTTAATAGCAATTTAATAGTATCAATCCGATCTGTCATTAAGGGGGTGTGTTCATGGGTCACGCACCTGGACTAATTTGCCGATCTTGCGGTCATCATTGGCCTGAAAAGGAATTCATGCTGATGTGCCCCGAATGCAGCACTCCTCTGGAGGTGGACTATAATCTTGAAGAATTGCATCAGTATTTAAAGCGCGGCTGGCCGCAATCCAATGATGCGACATTGCTTAAACAGTGGGAGAAGTTGCTGCCCCTGGCCTATCCAGAGCTTATCGCAAGGTGCACCCTTGGTGAAACGCAGACGCCTTTGATCCCGGCGAATAAGGTGGGAGCTGATATGGGGCTGAATGACCTCAAATTCAAGGTTGAGATTGGACCCACCTTATCCTTAAAAGACAGGGGCTCTTCGCTGTGTTCCCTTAAAGCTCTGGAATTGGGCTTTGAGGCGATGAGTGTTGCTTCTTCGGGCAATAACGCCAGTTCGATCGCTGCGTATGCTGCCAGAGCCGGTCTGCCTGCCGTTGTGTTTGTACAGCGAGACGTCAGCCCCGCTAAATTTTCCAAAATGTTGGCCTATGGCGCCAAGGTAGTGCGTGTTGACGGTGACCTGAGTGCAGCCAGCCGCCTGTGCAGACATATGTGTGAAAATCAGGGTTGGTTTGAAAGTGGTGGTCCTAATCCATATCGCATGACCGCCAAGCGACTTGTGGCATATGAAATCGTTGCTCAAATGGGGGGCAAAACTCCCGATGCAGTGGTCTTTCCTTGCGGAGGATGTGCCGGGCTAGTAGCTGCTTATTCAGGTTTTAACGAACTGATGTCCATGGGATTGATTCCAAAACTACCCAAATTGATCGGTGTTCAGTTGACTGCGTGTGATCCGGTTACCCAGGCCTTTGAACAAGGTCATTTTGAAATTACGCCGGTGGAAAAATTACCTTCTTTTTCTGACGCTTTGATGAATACCAATCCCTACTGGGGGACACGGGCAATCGCCGCCACCCGAGATTCTGGCGGTCTTTTTATTTCAGTCAAGGACGAAGAGGTGGCCGCGATGCTTGTTAAATTAAGTACCGAAGAAGGATTTTTCCTTGAACCTGCTGGCGCTGTGGCAGTGGCCGGACTAAACAAAATTTTGAATGAAAACCGGATGCAAGGACTCAATCAGGTCATCTGCACCGTGACCGGCCATGGGCTAAACTCCCAGGAAAAGTCTATATATAAAAAGATGATTCCTCAACCAATACCACCCGATCCGGCGAAGGTGGCTGAATATTTGGGAATTTAAATTTTACTACCGTTCTAAGGAGAATACTAATATGGGAATAGTGGGAAATAGGGTTGAACAAATGAAAACTTCTGCCACAGTAAGCATCGCCGATAAAGCCAGCCAGTTGCGTCAACAGGGATACAGTGTAGTTGACTTCTCAGCGGGAAGGGCATTTGAGCCAACCCCTGACTACGTCAGCCAGGCCGCATCGGATGCACTTCTATCAGGCGACACACACCAGACGATGGCCCTGGGTACTCCGGAATTCAGAAAGGCGTGCACCACCAAACTTTCCCGGGACAATTTCCTGGAGGCTGATTGGGAAACGGAAATCATCGCCACGATGGGGGTCAAGCAAGCCCTCACTTTGGCGTTGCTGGGCGTCGTCAATACCGGGGACGACGTTTTAGTGGAAGATCCTTGTTTTGTCAGCTACATGCCGCTTATAAATATTGCCGGCGGACAGGCATACCACTTGCCTCTGAAGCCGGAGAACAACTTTCGTTGGACCAGGGAACAACTTCAAAATGCCATCAGCAACCGAACTCGAGTAATACTGTTCAATTCCCCCCAGAATCCCACCGGGACAGTACATAATAGAAATGATTTGGAGGTCATTGCCGAGTTCGCTCAAACCCACGATCTTATCATCATTACGGATGAAGTCTATGAGCGGGTTACCTGGGACGGGCGCCGGCATATTTGTATGGCAAGCCTTCCCGGCATGCGTGAAAGAACCATCACTTGCATGGGATTGACTAAAACGTTTTCTATGGGCGGCTGGCGAATCGGTTTTATTTTCGCCCGGGCCGATATCGTAAGTGGTTTAATGAAACTCCAACAACACTTACTCACCTGTGCCAGCTCGTTCACCCAGGCAGGCGCTGCAGCGGCTTTGGGGGAGCCTCCGCGTACCGAGGTCAATGATTTGTGGCGGGAATGGGAGGCACGTTGTACACTGATGTCAGAAGGATTGAATGATATTTCAGGTTTAAGGTGCGCCAAACCCGAAGGCGGATTTTACGCTTGGGTGGATATTACTGCTACCGGATACACCTCTGAGGATTTGGCAAAAAAATTGCTCGATGAAGAGCAGGTAGCGGTTGTCCCGGGCTCAGCTTTTGGTCCCAGCGGAGAGGGCTACATTCGAATCAATTGCGTGAAATCCAGGGAAGAGTTGCATGAGGGTCTGATTCGGATACGACGTTTTTTAACCTGATCCAAATGCATTTTTAATCGACGATTAAAAATTGAAACTGAGAGGCTTTATAGTGATTGATTTAAGAAGTGATACGTTAACCAGGCCCACAGAAGAAATGCGAAAAGCAATGTATAATGCCGAGGTTGGTGATGCTGGAAGAGTTGATTCAAGTGGCAGGGGCGAAGATCCAACTGTAAACAGGCTTGAGGACATGGCAGCCCAGTTGATGGGGAAAGAGGCAGCCATGTTTGTTCCCAGTGGTACGATGGGAAATCTTACCGCTCTTATGACATTTTGTTCAGCCGGACAACATGTTGGTGTGGGAAGAAAGTTGCACGTATATCATAATGAGAAAGCTGCATTTAGGGATAGACCCGGCGGGTTAATACCGGAATTCTTCGAGACCGACTACAGATCAATACCTAAAATAAGCAGCATAAAAGCGCTTGTAGAAAAAAAGATAATAAATCTCCTGTGTTTGGAGAACAGCCTCAATTTTGCTGGAGGAACGTGCATAACTAAAGAGCAGATAAACTCTATTTGCACCCTTGCGCATGAAAAAGGAGTTGCAGTTCACCTTGATGGCGCGCGAATAAATAATGCCGCAATTTATCTTAATACACCGGTAGACGAGCTTGTAGCACCGGTTAACTCGGTAATGTTCTGTTTATCAAAAGGGCTCGGAGCGCCTGTGGGATCGATGCTATGCGGTGATCACGATTTTATCGTTGAAGCAAAAAAGACAAGGACATCCATTGGCGGGACTATGCGTCAGGCAGGCGTATTGGCCGCAGCGGGTATCGTTGCGATTCAAAAGGAAAGGGATAGACTTGTCGAAGACCATGAAAACGCCCGTTTGCTAGCCGAAAGAATTGAGCATAATCGTAAAATAAACATCAATATCGAAGATGTTCAAACCAATATCATCAGAATGGATGTGTCACCCAGCAGCTATGATGCAAAAACTTTTCAACAAGGTCTTGAAAAAAGGGGACTCAAAGCAAATGCCATATCGGAAAAGTTTATCAGAATGGTTACCTATCGTGAGATTCAAAGAGACGATATTATAGAAGCTTCAAATATTATAAATGATTTTTGTGAATTACTTTAAACATTTTAATTGAACGTTTTTCAGGAAGGAATCGTTTCAATGGAGATATTATTAGAAGCCAGGAAACAGTTTCCAGTTACGCGTCAAATGATCTATCTTGATGCAGCATGCATTGTCCCTTCGCCGGATGGTGTTGTTGAGGCCGTATCTTCTTTCTATAAGAATCTGAACGAAAAAGGTGAAGATCGTCAATCGCTGGAAGAGAAAACTGAAGTTGTATGCAAGAAGTTTGCTAAGCTCATAAATGCAAGTTCTGAAGAGGTCGTAACCATCAAGAATACAACTGAGGGTTTAAATATCGCAGCCAATGGTCTTCCCTTCAAAGCAGGTGACAATGTCATCATTACCGATTTGGAACATTTGAACAATGTTTATCCATGGACCAACTTGCAAAATAGAAAAGGCATCGAGGTCCGTATTCTAAAAAGCCGCGAAGGACGCATATTTCTAGACGATTTAAGCGCATTGGTTGATAATCGCACGCGAGCCTTGTCTATTTCTTTTGTGACATTTACCGGCCTAAAAATTGATCTTAAGCCTTTCGGACAGTTTTGCAGAGCACATGATATGTATTTCATCGTCGACGGGATTCAGGGGGTAGGCCGGTTAGCGCTGGATGTAAAAGAGTCTTTTATTGATATCATGTCCTGCGGTGCCCACAAAGGGTTGATGGCCGGCCGTGGTATTGGATGCATTTACATCGATAAAAGAATTCTTGATAACATAGAAGTCACCTATGCCGGGCCTCCCATTGAGTTGCGCCACGAGCCGGTTAGTACGGTATTTAAGCAGTCAAATGGCGCAAGAAAATTTAATGCCGGCGGTGCTAATTATCTGGGGATTTGTGCTTTGCATGCCGGCTTGGAATTATTGGAAAAAATTGGGATAACCTCTATTGAGCCCTATGATCTTGAACTCGGGGAGTTTCTGGTTGAAAGTCTGAAAGAGATCAAGAAAGTTAAAATTTTGTCACCTTGCAGTCCAGACGAATCTGCGGGAATTGTATCGTTTACCACGCCCGACAACACCAAGGTTGCTGAACACCTTGGAGCGAATAAGATCAAGGTTAGTTGCAGGGGCAGCGGGATTAGGGTGTCACCCCACTTCTATAACACAAAAGAAGAGATAACTAAGGCTGTTGAGGTGGTAGCAGAATCGCTCGCCAATTGAATCAGGTAAAAAGGTCATCGAAGAATTTTGATGCCCCTGTGACTGCGCCTCAATTGAAACGTATTATCTGAACCAATGCAATCAATTTGGCAGACAAGAATGTATTTCTCTAAAGCTTATTAGTAGCATTAATTTCCACCTTCTTGGAAAGCAAATCAGAGCGGGCCGCTGATATTTGGCCCATTGGTAAAAGATGTGTTTTATTTGCCAGTAACTTAATTTAATACAAGGAGGGAAAAATGTATTCGAAAATGAAATTTATGGTTTCAATTACCATCGCTATTACGGCCGTATTGACCATCGCATCTGTCCCGGTGTTTGCCGGTGCGACCCTCGATGCGGTAAAGTCTCGCGGAAAAGTCATTTGCGGGGCGAACGGCAACCGTGCCGGGTTTTCCGCCCTCGACAGTAAAGGGCAATGGCAGGGAATGGATGTGGACACCTGTAAGGCAATTGCTGCAGCCGTTTTAGGCGATAGAGAAAAAGTCCAATTTTTGAAAACTACTACGCAAACAAGATTTACGGCCCTGCAAACGGCCGAGGTTGACGTGTTGACCCGCAATGTTACCTGGACATTGAGTCGGGATAGCAAGCTGGGGATCGATTTTGTTGCACCGACCTTCTACGACGGTCAGGGTTTCATGGTCCCGAAAAATTTGGGCGTCAAGTCAGTCAAGGACTTGAACGGCGCTTCTGTTTGTGTGCTGCCGGGGTCAACTTCTGAAAAGGTGGCCGCCGATGTGTTCCGCACTCACGGCATGTCCTATACGCCCGTTGTTATCGAGAGCAAGAAGGAATTGAACACCGCATTTTTCGGGGGACGATGCGATGTTCATGTACAGTCCACATCCGGTTTAAGTTCTGCCCGGGCGACTGTGGCCCCTAACCCGGATGACTATATCATTCTCCCTGGCGTTTATGGCAAAGACCCAATGGGTCCGGTTGTTCGCCAGGATGACCCTCAATGGCGGGATATCGTTGCCTGGACAGTATATGTGATGATCGAGGCTGAAGAATCCGGCGTCTCATCACAGAACGTGGACAAAATGCGCCAAAGCAAGGATCCAAATATTGCTCGCCTGCTGGGTAAGAAGGGTAATTTGGGTGAGCCGCTTGGCCTGGATAATGACTGGGCTTACCGAATCATTAAACAGGTTGGCAATTATGGCGAAATCTTCAGCCGCAATGTGGGTATGGATTCTCCGCTGAAACTGGAAAGGGGAATCAATGCGCTTTGGACGCAAGGCGGTCTTATATATTCACCGCCGTTTAAGTAAGCCAATTGCTTCATCGCCTTTTAGGTGTCTACATAAGCCAAGATCTTAAAAATTGTTTCAAGCCCGCCCTGTCGCGACGAGGTGGTCATTTGCAGGGACATTGCCTTTTATCGGGACCAAAATCCTGAAACGATTGGCACATTATATCGGTCTGGGCCAGGGTTTTTGTATCACACATGGTGCCAAATGCGAAAAGATATCCCGCTACAGCGGGACTGGTCTCTGGCCTCCGGCTCCGCTTCCAGCCCGTAGGGCCTACAGGCCGGAGGGTAGAGCCTACGCCTCGGAGAGATACTGGATTTAAGAGGATTTTGTTTTGATTTATCCAGAATCAAGTATCAAGCATCGGCTCGCCTCAAGCAATCCACCATCTAAGCCGCCAACCTGTCGTGAGCCTCCCTTCGAAGGCCTCCCTTCGAGGACCTCAGGGTCGAATGACAGGGTCAAATGACAAGGCCGAACGGCTCGTCGGTTTGAGGCGGAACTTCGCTAGAAAAAGGCGATGAAGCTTGTGAAGTTTCAAAGGAGACATTCCCATATGACGACAAAGCGCCGCCGACCACCCCCGAAACGCCTGCCGATCGCTCCGGGGGCCTTGTGGCACAGCAAAGGCTTCCGGGGGATCCTCTATCAAATTCTCCTTGTGCTGATGGTCGTCGGTTTATTTATATACCTGTTTTCCAATGCTCAAAATGCGATGGAGCGACGGGGTATATCCACGAGATTCGGCTTTCTCTCGGAGGAATCGGGTTTTGCAATCGGCGAAAGCCTGATCCCGACACCACCGGATGACACATATCTTCGTGCTTTTGCAGTAGCGATCCTGAACACATTGAAGGTTTCCGCCCTCAGCATTGTTTTCGCAACCATCATCGGAATTCTTGTAGGACTTGGCCGCCTGTCTTCCAACTGGGTGATCAACAAGATTGCCTCTTTTTATGTGGAGATTTTTCGCAACACCCCCCAATTGGTGCAGATTATCTTCTGGTATACGTTGGTGACTCGTCTTCCCTCGCCCCGGCAGGCGTTTAACCCGATCAAAGGCATCTATCTATGCAACCGTGGATTTCTTATGGGCTGGCCTGTGGGCGACCCGATTCATGTCTGGATGATTATTGGTTTCGTTGTGGGCTGCCTTTGTGCCTATGGACTCAGACGCTGGGCAAAATGGCGTGTACGCCGGACCGGTCAATACGTTTCGGTGTTCTGGTACGGACTGGCCATGATTATTGGGATCCCTGCCGTGATATGGTTGATGGGCGGCGCTCCCACAGACATGGACCTGCCTCAGCTTAAGGGCTTTAATTTTGTCGGCGGTATCAGCCTGTCTCCGGAATTTTTAGGTCTGCTTATCGGGCTTTCACTCTATATCGCGTCATTTATAGCCGAAATTGTTCGCTCCGGCATCCAATCGGTAGATCATGGGCAGATCGAGGCCGCCCGGGCCCTGGCGCTTCGTAAAGGTTTTATTTTCCGCCTGGTAACCTTTCCCCAGGCGCTGCGCGTCATGGTACCACCCGCCGCTGCCCAGTACGTCAGCCTCGTAAAAAACAGTTCTCTCGGGGTTGCGATCGGCTATCCGGAACTTTTCAATGTGAACAATACGATCACAACCTTGAGCGGTAACACCATGGAATGTATCGGAATCATGATGGCTGTTTATCTGACCATCAGTTTCACCATAGCCTTGATTATGAATTGGTACAACAAGCTTGTCCAGATAAAGGAGAGATGAAATAATGCCGGTGATCGCAACAGAGCTCAAGAGCACCTCCCGTCGTCCCCCGCCCATGAGCTCCAAAAGTGTGATTGGCTGGATTCGTGCCAATCTTTTCAGCAGCGTTTCCAATACCATCATGACACTGCTGGCCGTCTGGGCAATATTTATTACCATCCCCGATTTTGTGAAATGGGCTCTCTTCGATAGTGTCTGGTATACGAAAGATCCAGCGGTTTGCCGCGAAGCAACGGGGGCCTGCTGGGCGGTGGTCGCAGAAAAGCATCGCGTAATGCTTTTCGGCACCTTTCCCTATGACGAGCACTGGAGAGGTGTTCTTGCTATTGCAATCATTATCGGGATGTCCGTCATTTCCGCTTTTCAGCGCTTCTGGTCTTACAAGCTTTTCTATGCCTGGCTGGTCGCCTTTGCATTGGTACTGCTTCTAATGTTGGGAGGACTCTTTGGGCTCACTCCCACGGGTACCCACCAATGGGGCGGTCTGCCATTGACCTTGATTTTGTTTGTCGGCACGATTGTTGGGGGACTCCCGATATCAGTATTTCTGGCCCTGGGGCGGCGATCCAATCTTCCAGCAATCAAGGCCATTTGCATTGCCGTTATCGAGATAACCCGTGGGGTTCCGCTGATAACCGTCCTTTTTATGGCTTCAATGATTTTCCCGCTGTTTATGCCTGAAGGGGTGAACTTCGACAAAGTTCTCCGGGCCCAGGTTGCTATGATGATTTTTTTTGCTGCCTATGGAGCTGAGATCGTTCGTGGCGGCCTGCAAGCAATCCCTGTCGGTCAATACGAAGCAGCAGAAGCCATCGGGCTGACCTATTGGCAGAAAACCAGAAAAATCATATTGCCACAGGCAATCAGAATCGTCATTCCTGCGCTTATGAATGACATCATCCGTGCCTTCAAAAACACAACCTTTATCAGTATTATCGGCCTCTTTGATATCCTCGGTGCCACAGCAACATCTCTCGAGGACCCGCTATGGGTCAGATACGCCATCGAAGCCTATATCGCCATTTTTATCCTCTATTTCTGTTTCTGTTTTACCATGTCGAAGTATAGTCAGTGGGTAGAAAAATACCTGAGTGCCGGAAGGAGTTTCAAATGAAAGGACAAGTAGCAACAAAACCCGAAGCTTATGCTGGCCCCATGATTGAATTCAAGGATGTAAATAAGTGGTTTGACGATTTTCATGTACTGGTGGATATAAACCTTACGATTGGAAAGGGAGAAAAGGTTGTGGTCTGCGGGCCTTCAGGTTCCGGAAAATCGACGATGATCCGCTGTATTAACCGTCTTGAAGCACATCAAGAAGGCAGCATCAGGGTTGTGGGCAAAGAAATGACAGATGATATCCGTAATATAGAAGCCATTCGCAAAGATGTCGGAATGGTCTTCCAATCATTTAACCTCTTTTCGCACTTGACAGTCATGGAAAACCTTACGGTTGGCCCGAATTATGTTCTTAAAATGCCGGAAAAGGAAGCGAATGATAGAGCCATGGAACTGCTGGAAAGGGTCAAGATACCCGAACAGGCATACAAGTATCCCGGACAGTTATCCGGTGGTCAGCAGCAACGGGTCGCCATCGCCCGGGCCCTGATCATGCATCCGAAGATCATGCTTTTCGATGAGCCGACATCGGCGCTCGATCCGGAAATGATCAATGAGGTGCTCGATGTCATGGTCGAACTTGCTAAAGAAGGCATGACCATGATGGTCGTCACACACGAAATGGGATTTGCCCGTGAGGTTGCGGATACGATGGTTTTTATGGACGATGGCGAAATTGTTGAGTCAGCTGTACCCAAAGAATTTTTTTCCAATCCCAAAAGCGAAAGGACCAAACTTTTTCTGAGCCAAATCATCCACTGATCGTATTTCTTTTCTTCCCACACTGAAAAACCGCGGAAAGCCGAGGGCTTTATATCCAGCCGTGTGAGCAATTGTCTATTTCATACAATCTTCTCACAGCCTTGTTTCTCAAGCACCTCGACCTTCACGACAATTTGAATAAGCTAAGCCCTTCGATTCATAAATACGATCTCGTATTTATTTAGACTTCGACCGAGCTCAGTCGAGGTCCTCAGGACTCAGTGCTACCTGCAATGAGCTCCCTTAGACAAGCTCAGGGCTTGAGCCTGTCGAAAGTAGCCGAATAGATTGAACATTATTAATAATTCTCGCTTTGAAAATACTTCAATGTAATTGCGAATCGAAGCACTAAGCCAACACCTCCTCGAGGCAATCAAAAGAGCCGTTCCATCCCATGTTATGACTATCTTTTGATTCTTCGTTCGGAAAGAACTCATGGGTTAAGGTTAACCGCGTTGCTGACCCCAGATCCTGGAGCTCGATTGTCACCAGGGTTTCGGCATAAACGCCCTCACTTCCACTGCAGCCTTGTCCATCCAAAATCCCTGTAAACACCAGTTTGTTGGGCGGATCGATTTCACGGTATTCTCCATGGTGGTTGGAGATTTTGCCGTCCGGCAGCTTCAATTCGAACTGGTATTTTCCGCCGACCTCCAGATCAATCTGGGCGGATTCAGTTGAAATCCCTTTGGGTCCAAACCATTTAGTTATTATTTCCGGATCGGTCCAGGCTTGAAATACTTTTTCACGTGGTGCGTTGAAATCACGGGTTAGCGATAAGGTATAAGTTTGAATATCAGTAGCTGGTAAATTCATTTTATGCTCCTTTTAAGTTTTATTGTTGAGATAATCCGAGAGTGCATCCAATTGATCTTCCCAATATCTCCGGTATTGGGCGATCCAATCCGATGCGACCTTGAGTGAATCTGATTGCAGTTGAAAACGGTGCCATTGGGCATCCTTCTTGCGTACGATCAGATTGGCATTTTCCAACACCTTTAAATGCTTGCTGATGGCCGGTTTGGAGATCCCAAACGGTTCGGCCAGTTGGCCTGCAGAAGCCTCTCCTATAGCAAGTCTTTTGATGATAGCCCTGCGCGTAGGATCAGCCAATGCAGCAAAAACTGAAGTGAGTTGTTTGTCGATCATTATTTAACCCTCAGTTTAATTAACCTTAAGGTTAAATATTGATCTGAATTTTAGATTGTCAAGTCTGAGAATTAAAATAAGATATGATTTCAGACGAAGTGAAGTTTGAAACCCGATAGAACACTTAAAATACCAGATAAATGGTTCAGCCTTTTAGTTATTGATCAGACTTACTGAAATTTTTTGTATTCAAAAATGCTTATTGCTATCAATATAGCGCATTACTGTGCATAGGGCTCAATATGGTTAGCTTGCATAGCATACCCTATGTTGATTCCGGCTGAGCCGTCAGCCAAATACAGGTCCTTAACCATCGATTTTGCAGAAATCACCCCGGTTACCCAGACCGGCTCGTATAGCTTTTTGCTCTTGTACCCTTCCCTTTGGACTAGATTCACGTGAACAATTTGATTGGGAGGTGGCGGCGGAACATGAATACAAGCACCTATGTACGGTACCAGCAAAAATTCGGTTACCTTGGAACCGGACATCTCCAGCGGCAATAGGTACCCTGGAATGCGGACTCTTTGACCATTGAGTTCCTCGACAATTGCGGTTTGGATTTCCTTTCTTTTCGCCATCAACGCATCAATATCAACGCCCGCTTTTATTAGTTCCGGTATCGCTTTATCTACCTCTATGTAATATTCTTCACTCTCCGGCCCCCGCTTTGGCAGAATTTCGAGCGTATTTATAACCCAATATACCAAGTCCTTTTGATCCTGGGTTAAGTTCGCTAGATGATCTTCAAATAAAAGATGCCTAGGGACCAAATCTTCCCATTTCAGTTGACGGACATTTCCGGCAAACGCTGAAACATAAAGTATGGTGCAAACGATTATGATTAATGTCTGAAAGTACTTTTTCATAACGGTTTCCTAACTTCATATTCTTATTGTCATGCCATCCGCTAGTGAATAGCGATAAATTCGATAACCTGGTATAATTCCGATTATTAAACCAGCCAGACACACAATCCCAATTAAGATCAGTTCGTAGATTGACAATCCACTGACGGTAATAAAAAATCCGAATCTGGATAAGATCAAAGACTGGCTAAAAAACAAAAGCCCGTAAAGCAGGGCAACACCTGCTAGAACCCCTGCCATTGTCAACATAGCGGATTCACCTACGATCAGAGAAAAGACATGTAACGGACGCGCCCCCACTGAGCGCAAGATGGCCATCTCTCGGCGGCGTTCGTTAAGACTGGTCATCAATGCTATGAGCATGCCGGACAAGCCAACGACAACGACAAAGGCTGACACGGCCAGCAAGGCTTTTTCGGCAACGCCGATGAGATCCCACAATTCCTGTAGCGCCACACCGGGTAAAATTGCTAAAAGCGGTTCGCGAGGATATTGATTCACATAACGTTGCACCCCAAAGGCTTTAATACGTGATTTAAGACCTATTAAAAAGGCTGTTACCGCCCTGGGCCTCAGGTCCATGGTCAGCATCCTGTCAGCGGAGATCGATTGTCCAGGAATTGGCGCACCGTCTTTCCAATCGATATGAATCGCCTCAATTCCTTCCAAGCGGATATGCACTGTTTGATCCACAGGTGTTCCGGTCTTTTTTAAAATGCCGACCACCTTAAACGGTTTGTCGTCATGTTTAATAAAGCTGACCTTACCCGCTCCGTGAGCGATTATTATCGGATCGTCAATGCGATAACCTAAAGCCTCCGCAACTTCTGCACCGAGTACCGCATCAAATACATCCTCAAAAATACGCCCCTTTGCCATTTCCAGTTTGCGTCCTCCTGCAAAGCGGAAAAATTCAAAATAATCGGAATTGGTCCCCATCACCCGATAGCCCTGGTGAGAATCCCCTAAAGATATCGGAACGGTCCATTTTATGTTTGGGTTGCGGGCAATCTCCTGATAGCTTGCCCAGGAAATGTTGTTGGTCGCATTACCAATATGGAAAACCGAGTAGAGTAGTAATTGTATCGGGCCACTCCGGGCACCCACAATCAGGTCGGTACCCGATATGGTATTGGTAAAGTTGGTTCGTGCCTCCTTGCGGATTCGCTCGACCCCTAGAAGTAAAGTCACACTCAGCGCAATGGCAACAATGGTCAGTGTTGTTGTGAACTTGCGGTTGCGAAAACTTTTAATGGCAAGGGTGAACATGTTTTTTTCTATAGACTTTGCTAGTGTTTCCAAGCTTTAGATATTGTTGATGTCAGCAAGTCGAACGGTCCGATTGAAAAGATTGGCCAGGGTTGTATCGTGACTAACAAAAATCAAGGTTGTCTCCCTCTGATCGCATTCTTGAAAAAGCAGCTGTATAAAGGCTTCGCGGTGGTTTGCATCCAGAGATGAAGTGGGTTCATCGGCAATTAAAATCTCAGGGGCGCCGATTAGAGCCCGAGCAGCAGCAACACGTTGCTGCTGCCCCACACTCAGTTCTGTAACAGGCTTCTTTACTACATCGGGTTCATCCATACCCAGTTTGTTAAGCAGACGCATGGCCTCGGTTTCAAATCCGGCAGATCGGCCCACAGCCCTATCCCGCCTGCGTCTGGAGAACCGACAGGGCAATGTGACATTTTCCACTACGGACAGATAGGGAATAAGGTTAAACATTTGATAAATAAACCCGATATGGTCTGCACGAAAGCGGTCCCGACTCGCACCATCCAAGGCATTTATATGCTGCCCGTTTACCTTGATAGTGCCCTCCTGGGGCGTGGCAACGCCAGCTATGAGACTGAGAAGGGTGCTCTTGCCGCTGCCGCTTGGTCCTTCGATAAATATCCGCTCTCCACATTTTACCTGTAAACCCTCGATGACGAGGATTGGATTTTGACCATTGCCCCAGGAAAAGCGCAAGGCAGAAATATCGATAGCCGAACCAGTGTTAAGATTATCGGACGTAGTCATATTAATAACCAAAAACAATCCGGTTTAAATTGGATTGAAATCTAAAAAACAATTTTGTTCTTTTTGGCAGTCAGCTCAAGGGCTGTTTGCTTTGTGTCAGTTAATAACTGAACCTCAATGTGTTCAATACCCGGAAAGATGCGAAATATCAGAACCTCTATATGTTTTAGTTTCTCCGGTCTTTTAAGAACGTAGTGATAGTCAGCCATAAACTCGCTGTGGCGATCGTGTTCATGTTCATCAGCTACGTGCGCTTCCTTGCTGTGTTTTTTGGCTGTCTGAGCTTTCTCATGGACCTCGCCAAGTTCATGGGCGTGCTCAGTTTCAGATTTGTGTACGGAGTCATCGGCAATATCGGTAACTACCGTGGCTTTAGCAAGTTGGCTCTCGGCATCAGGCGGCAGGACGAACAGCTTTTTATCAGTCCTTAACGTTGCTATTGCCGCCTGAACCGCGGCCTTCTGCTCTCGGCTACGGGGATAATGTTCAAACCCTACAATGTTTGCGGTCGGGCTGACAAATTCAATATAAAGGTGATTCCCTTCAACAGCTATATTCATGTGAGCAACCCCATGTTCGTGGGCTTCATGATGACGTTGTTTCATGGCTTGAACCTTAGGCAAATTGGATGCGAGTGCGATAACAACCGCAATTATGCTTAACAGTATTTTTAAACATCTTAACAAGGTTTGACTCACTTCCATATTCATCAAAGCATTGGTCGGTCGTTTAACCACCTTATAAATAAACCTTCGCGATATGGATTTAACAGATAACTTAAATTTATTTAAATGACGGATTTTTATAAAGAAGTGAAACCAGGTGGGGCACGTGGTTCGGACAGAGTTTGACAGATCTTTACCAAGCAGATTTGATTTATCGATAAAATTGTGCCGACCGGATCATGTTCCATGATGATGAGCTCCAAGCCGGTATCATACAATTGGCTGTTTGCCAGGAAATCACAAATGGGGCACTCATGCGCCTTATCTATATCTGGCATTGATAGAAAGTGCCTGGCACCGTGGCCGACACTAATAGGGTGATGTTCCAGACCGCTGTGAAAGGCAGGATGGATGAACGGTATTCCCGCAGAAATAAACAGGATCGCCAATAAAGGAAGCAGGATGTAAGGTACTTCGACTGTTAATCTTCTAAACATGATCGAGAGAGATGGCCAATTGCC
>Ga0126331_1000260_pt1 | contig 20420 bp, 14 predicted proteins | sample InaspJWI98metaG_FD_96379 | JGI IMG/M metagenome (GOLD analysis project Ga0126331, IMG submission 96379) | Marine gutless worms symbiont microbial communities from Oahu, Hawaii - Inanidrilus sp. 2 OAHU.JWI-98 metaG | ecosystem: Host-associated > Annelida > Digestive system > Unclassified | place... | reverse complement strand
TTTATGCGTATCGTCCAGCAGGCTGTAAAAACTTCAAAGATCACTTGGAAAGACGTTACCTGGGATATGGACCCCATATCCGAGTACTTTATGCCTGCTGGAGCTTTTTAGAGAACCGAATTAGTTTTTTTTCTTTACGCCCTTGACACCATGCGCTATGCCCTACGCCCTTGGTTTTTTGTCTCTTGTCCGTGCACTATGCTCCAAGCTCTTCGCCCTATGCGCCGTAATACTCTCGGTACCACTCCACGAACTTTCCGATCCCTACCTCCAGCGGTGTATTGGGTTTAAACCCAACATCGCGAACAAGATCGTCAACATTTGCAAATGTAACGGGAACATCTCCAGGCTGGAGATCAGCAAATTCTTTCACTGCTTCTTTACCAAAAGCTTTTTCAATCGTTTCGATAAAAGCCAGCAATCCAACTGGCTGGTTATTGCCGATATTGTAGACTCTATATGGTACATATGAGGTGCCGGGGTCAGGTTTATCACCTGACCATTCATTATTGGGCGTTGCGGGTTTCTCAATGATACTCATAACTGCCGCTATCACATCATCAATGTAGGTGAAATCACGCTGCATGTTACCATGGTTGAATACCTGAATAGGTTTACCCGCAACAATTGCATCGGCAAACAAGAAGTAGGCCATATCCGGCCTGCCCCAGGGGCCGTATACGGTAAAGAATCTCAGGCCGGTGCAAGGCAGACCATACAGATGGCAATAGGCGTGGGCCATGAGTTCATTGGATTTCTTCGAGGCCGCATATAGCGATACCGGATGATCGACATTGTCGTGCACCGAAAAAGGCATCCTGGTGTTGGCGCCGTACACTGAACTTGAGGAGGCAAACACCAGGTGTTTAATGCCACTATGGCGACACCCTTCCAAGATATTACCGAATCCCACAATGTTGGAATCGATGTAAGCACTCGGATTAATGAGCGAGTAGCGTACGCCGGCCTGGGCAGCCAAATTGATTACGACATCAAATGTATTGTCCCTAAAGAGAGCGCTCATTCTATCTCTGTCTGCAAGATCCAACTTCTGAAACACAAAACATCTTTTGGACTTAAGTTGTCTTAGTCGACCCTTTTTCAAGTTGACGTCGTAGTAATCGTTAAGATTATCGATCCCCGTAACAGTGCGACCCTGTTCCAGAAGACACAGGCTGAGATGATAACCGATGAATCCAGCAGCACCGGTAACGAGGATGTTTTTAAATTTCATCTGTTCCTTTTTTAAAATAAAGTCGCCCCAGACAAATACAGAGCGACACAGACTAAATTGGTTGTCGTAACGGGCAGAGGTTTATATGATTTAGTTTTCTGACGCCGGATACCCGTCTCCAGATTTCGGTTTTTCACCCTCTGCCTTCAGTCTTCAGCCTTTAGCCTGTTTTTGTACCAATGGTAGGTTTTTGCTAGCCCTTCTGCCAAGTCAGTTTCGGCCTTGAACCCTAATTCTCTTTCAGCCAAACCAGTCTCGGCAACAGAGACTCGAACATCACCCTTCCTGACAGGTTCATAGTCAGGGGCAAGATCAATGTCCGCAGCGCGGCTGATTTCCTTCCAGAGTTGCTTGATGGTCGTCTGCCGGCCAGTACCAATGTTGAAAACATCTCCGAACATACCGTCCTGTTGGGCTGCCACCAGGTTTGCGGCAACGACGTCATCTACGAAAATGAAATCGCGGGATTGGTCACCATCCCCATGTACAACTGGTTTCATTTTACCCAGGGCCCTTTCCATGAACACCGAAATGACACCTGAATAGGGTGATGAAGCATCTTGGCGCGGCCCAAAGACATTGAAATACCGGAGACTAACGGTCTCAAGACCGTGGAGATTACTATAAACCGCTGCATAATGTTCCCCGGTCAGTTTCTGAACAGCATAAGGGCTTAAAGGCTTCGCCGATGTGTATTCAGGAATCGGTAGATTGTCAGAGTTTCCATAAACCGCACAGGAACTCGAAAAAACAACCCGGCTAATACTACTTTGCCGTGCAGCCTCCAGAACCTTCAGGGTGCCGATGGTATTGATTTCCGCACTCTCGACCGGATTTTCGATCGTGCGGGGAACATAGATTTCAGCGGCCAGATGGAAGATGACTTCACATCCGCTTAACGCACCGTCAAGAACCTTCTCATCCCGGATATCACCTTCAATGAAGGTTATTTTGTTCGCACAGGCCGAAAGGTTCTCCCGATATCCGGAGGAAAGGTTGTCCAGGACGGCAACCCGACATCCTTTTGAGACCAGGGCATCGACCAGATGAGATCCGATGAACCCGGCTCCACCGGTGACGAGAGCTGATTTAAAAGTAAGGTCGTGAATAGGAAAAACCTGCTCGGATTTGGTGGTTGCGGTTGCTCAGCACGTTACTTCAGACGCAGGGCATAGGGCATAGGGCATAGGGCATAGGGCATAGGGCATAGGGCATAGGGCATAGGGCATAGGGCAAAAAACAGTTCTGGTCTTCATTGTCAATGAAAACCTGGCCAGGATTTACAGATTTCTCAATTCGCGGAATTGCTTTTTTACCCAGTCTTGAGCCTGGGCTCACTATGTCAGACTCGTGACACCTGACTTCGGTGGCCAGGTTGCAGCTTCAGCCTTCTAACTACATCCTTCCAGTCACCCTCCCCCAACCCCTCCCTTCAAGGGAGGGGAGCTATTACTGACTCTGGAGGCTAGGTTGCAGGTTTAGCCTTCAGCCTTCAAACTTATACCTTCCACCTTGAACCTTAAACATACCCCCGCTGACCCAAAATAATCAGGATTTGCCGCACGGATTCTTCCGGAGAAAGGTTGGTTGTGTCTATCTTCAATTCGGGGGACCGAGGGTCCTCGTAAGGATCATCCACGCCAGTGAACCCCTGGATCAGCCCGGCGCGAGCCTTGGCATACATTCCTTTACGGTCGCGCTTTTCACAAACTTCTATGGGAGTGGCTACGTGAATTTCAAAGAAGCCGCCGTACGCCTCAATTGCCTTCCGGATTTCATCACGGGTATTTCCATAAGGAGCGATCGGCGCGCAGATCGCTATCCCCCGATTTTTGGTAATCTCACTCGCCACGAAACCAATCCGACGCACATTTATATCGCGATGTTCCCTGGAAAAAGATAGTTCACTGGACAAATTGTGCCGGACAATATCACCATCGAGCAGTGTGACCGGTCTTCCGCCAATTTCTAAAAACTTGGAGTAGAGGATCTTGGCGATCGTGGATTTCCCGGCACCGGAAAATCCGGTTAGAAACACTGTAAATCCCTGACTATCAGGTAATGGGTATGCTTTTTGAAGCTCTGCCAGCACCTCGGGAAAGGTTGCCCAGGCGGGTATCTGGCGACCCGCTCGAACCCTATCGCGAATATCCGTTCCGGTGAGAGAAAACGTCTCAGTCTTCTTGGGCACCTGATCGATAAAACGATACTCATCCTCAAAAGGCAGGTAAACCATCTCTTTGAAGGAAACCATCTCAACGTTTATTTCTTCGCTATTGGCAGCCACCAGTTCTCTGGCTTCATCGGTGCCATACAAGGCCTTCTCGCCATTCGTCCCCCCCCACGGGCTGGCATGGTCGCGGCCGATGATAAAATGCGTACAGCCATAGTTTCTTGCAATGATCGTGTGCAGCAGTGCATTGCGTGGACCTGCCATCCGGACCGCCAGAGGCAGCAGGCTCAGAACATGTGAATCGGGCGGATAGCGCTTAGCAATGGCTTGATAGCATCTCACGCGTGTGTAGTGATCAAAATTGCCCGCCTCGCGTACCCCAGTGAGTGGTAAAAGCAACAGATTGGCATTGGCCTGCTGCATAGCCCTCAGGGTAATCTCGAGTTGAGGTCGATGCACAGGGTTGCGGGTTTGGAACCCCACCACCCTGCTCCACCCCAGTTTATCATAATGCTGTCTCACCTCGGCCGGGGTCATGCGGAGTCGGCGGAAATCAAAATGGATAGGCAGAGAGACTGCTTCCAACTTGCCACCGATATACACAGAACCTGAATTGTTCAGCAGATAGAAAACTCCCGGATGCCCAGTGTCCGTAGTCCCGTATACCTCCTGGGCTTCTTTTTCACGATCCGGAGTCCAGATATCCGTTATGTGTATAATTCCCAGAAGGAAACCTTCCGGATCGCGGATGGCGGCGGATTCACCAGTTTTGACGGATGAGGCGACATCTGCGGATACGTCCAGGCAAATGGGAATAGGCCAAAGTGTGTTGTCCGCAAGACGCATCCGGCCTAAAACGGATTCGTAATGACCACGAGACATAAAGCCTGTCAGGGGTGAAAAAGTTCCGGTGGCAAGGAGTTCAAAGTCACACAACTGCCGATCATTGAGCAGAATGTCGGGCAATTCGAACGAGAGCGCTTTGAGCTCTGCTGCTCTATCTTCATTCACTAGTAAGTTGATTAACTCCCCGCCATGGGCTTCATAGGCAGGTGTCGGTGTCGCAGTTGTCATAGTCTCAAGTTTGCCTGAAAAGTTAACTATCTAACCAATTGCTCAGGTAAATTTGCCGCATAGGGCATAGGACATAGGGCATGGGGCATAGGGCATAGGGCATAGGGCATAGGGCATAGGGCATAGGGCATAGGGCATAGGGCAAAAATCAAGACCAGCCCTGACTGTCAAGAAAGAAGTTGCCTCGAATATGATTTTTCTGTTGGTTTTTTACCCTCTGCGCTCTGCGCTCAGCTCTATGCAGGGCAACAGCCCCGTTCACCATGCGCTTTGCAATTTGCACTGTGCTGGCGATAGCCCTCAGCGCTATGCTCTTAGCTCTATGCCTTTTGAGCTCCGCTCAAAAGTGCACTTTCTTCGGTTTACCTATGGGAAAGACATTAAAGCCAATGTTGAACAGTTTTTCGTGGTCGACAATATTGCGGCCATCGAAAATGAAGGCTGGTTGCTGCATGGAAACGAAGATTTTCTTATAATCAAGGGTTCGATAGAGTTCCCATTCGGTCATGATGGCAACGGCGTGGCACCCTTCGGCGGCGATGTATGGGTCTTCGATAAACTGAATATCGCCCTTGAGTTCCTTGGTATCCTGCCTGGCATTATCCAGTGCTTTGGGATCGCTGATCACCACCTGGGCATTTTCCGCAACCAGCCTTCCGGCAATCGTCAAGGCCGGTGTCTCCCGCGTATCGCCGGTATTGGCCTTGAAAGCAAATCCAAACAAACAGACCTTCTTACCGGCAAGGGTGTTAAACATGGCTGTCAGCATATTGAGAACAAATCGCTCTTTCTGGTGCTCATTTATGCTTACGACCCCTTCCCAATAGTCCGCTTCCTGCTCGAGGCCATAGTGGCGGCATAGGTAGACGAGGTTCAAAATATCCTTCTTGAAACAAGAACCGCCGAAACCAACGCTGGCATTTAAAAATTTAGGGCCAATTCGCGAGTCCATTCCGACGGCCCGGGCCACCTCACTGACATCCGCCTCGGTTTTTTCGCACAGGCTGGAGATGGCATTGATGGATGATATTCGCTGGGCCAGAAAGGCGTTGGCAACTAATTTAGAAAGTTCGCTACTCCAGATGTTCGATGTGACAATCCGGTCTGGGTCGACCCAGTTGGCATATATTGCCACCAATTCATCCCTGGCTTTCAACCCGCTCTGGCTCTGCTGCGACCCGATTAATACCCGGTCTGGGTTTTCCAGGTCGGCGATAGCGGTACCTTCGGCCAGAAATTCCGGATTGGAGAGCACCTCAAACTGAACCCCGTTTTTCCCGGAGTTCAATATGCGCTCCATGGCCTGTGCAGTTTTAACGGGCAAGGTGCTCTTCTCAACGATAATTTTGGATGATTCCGCGCAGTCGAGAATCTGGCGGGCGGTTTTTTCCCAGTACTGGAGGTCGGCCGCCATTCCTGCACCTACCCCGTAAGTTTTTGTAGGCGTGTTGACACTTACAAATATGATGTCGGCGGCCTTAATGCCGGCTTCAATGTCCGTATCAAAGAAAAGATTACGCCCCCGGGCTTTCTTTACGATTTCATCCAAGCCGGGCTCATAAATCGGTAGGTCGTCAGAATTCCATTGGTCGATCTTTTCGGGCACTATATCCACCACGTTGACGCGGTATTGCTCACATTTATAGGCAATCATGGCCATGGTGGGCCCGCCGACGTACCCGGCGCCGATGCAGAGAATCTCTTTTTCGAATTTCATTTTATCGTCCTATTTCGATAAGAGCTTAGAATCTTTTATTTTGCCGCTGAAACACACAGACTTACACAGACATGGGCATTATTTGGCCGGCTACGCCGGAAAGACCAAAACAAATATTTTTAGACCCGGATTTAAAATCTATTTTCAATTTCTGGTGAAATTGAAAATGCTATCACCCGCTTCGCAGAGGGTACTTAACTAATATTTGTTATCATTTTGTTAAGTATGAATTGGGGATTTGTTAGCCGATTTTAGAAATGGAGTCGATCTATTGTATTGCCCGCCAGACGCCATACTCCAGACTCCGGATTCCGGATTCAACCTTCAGCCTTCAGTCTTCAGCCCAATAACCTAATCCAATTCGAACTTCGTCAACCAATCCTCATGCTCCAGCCAATCCGGCTGCTCTGCCTTGCGGAACAAGTAATTTCCCATGACCAGTACGTCCATCTCCGTGCGCATAAAGCACTGGTAGGCATCTTCCGGGGTGCAGACGATAGGCTCACCCCGGACGTTGAAACTGGTGTTGACCACCAGACCGGTATCGGTTTTTTCCTTGATGGTATTGATCAGTTGCCAGTAGCGGGGATTGGTTTCCGCATTGACCGACTGGATGCGGGCCGAATAATCTACATGGGTGATGGCCGGAATATCAGAGCGCAGGTGGTAGAGCCGGTCGTACATCTTCATTTTATTGTAGTTATCCGGCAACGGATGACAGCGGTTGCCGTTGACAGGAGCCACCAGCAACATGTAAGGCGAGGGACGATCCAATTCGAAGGCGTTGCCGATCTCCTCTTCCATGACCGAAGGCGCGAACGGCCGGAAACCTTCGCGGTATTTAATCTTCAAATTGAGTTTCTTCTGCATCTCGGGATTGCGGGGATCGCCGATGATACTGCGATTTCCCAGAGCACGGGGGCCATACTCCATGCGGCCCTGGAACCAGCCGATAACATTCCCGGCCGCGATCATATCGGCCACATCCTCACAGAGTCGATCAAAATCGTCATAGTGTTGGTAGGGCGCCTTATACCTTAGGTTCATCGCCAGGTAGTCCTGGTCGCTGAACTCGGGCCCTAGATAGGCTCCCTGCATTTTGTCCGGCAGTTTCGGATCGACGGATCTTTCGAATTTCTTCCAGATATGCAGGGCGGCATAGGCTGCGCCGAGGGCACCGCCCGCATCCCCGGCCGCCGGCTGGATCCAGACATTTTCAAACGTGCCCATCCGGATAAGTTTGCCGTTGGCTACACAATTAAGCGCCACCCCGCCTGCCATGACCAGGTTGTCGCAATCGGTTAATGCTTTTGCGGTAGCCGCCAACCTGAAGACAACTTTTTCGGCGACCTGTTGGATGGCCAGGGCCATATCCATGTAGGGCTGGGTAAGGTCACTTTCCGGCTCTCTCTTGCCCAGACCGAATAACTTCTCCCATTGCTCATGACCACACATGGTCAGACCGACGGGATAATTGAAACACGACATGTTCATCAGGTAGGAACCGTCTTCTTTCAGATCGATCAGCTCCTCCAGAATGATACGTTTGAATTTGGCTACCCGCTCGGAATCAGGGTTACCATAGGGTGCCAAGCCCATAAGTTTGTACTCACCGCTATTAACCCGGAAACCGCAATAGTAGGTGAAAGCCGAGTATAGAAGCCCCAGCGAGTGCGGGAAATAGGTCTCTCGCAGGAGTTTGATATCTTTGCCATCCCCAATGCCAATAGTTGTGGTAGCCCACTCCCCAACCCCGTCAATGGTTAGAATGGCCGCTCTTTCAAAGGGTGATGGATAGAAGGCGCTGGCGCCGTGGGACAAATGGTCTTCGGGAAATAAGAGCTGCGGCTTTCTTTTCAGAGATCGGCCGGCCACTTCTTCCAACGCATCCCAGAGCATCTTGCGCATGAAGATCTTTTCCCGGATCCAGACCGGCATGGCTGCCAGAAAACTTCTAAGCCCCTTAGGGGTAAGGGCGTGATAGGTTTCCAGAAGGCGCTCGAATTTCAAAAACGGCTTGTCGTAAAAAGCAATCGCATCCAGATCTTCGACGCTGATCCCGGCTTCTGAAAGGACATAGCGAACAGCATCGGTGGGGAAATTGGCATCGTGCTTTTTACGGCTGAATCGCTCCTGATGGGCAGCGGCGACGATCTGTGCACCAGAAAGGAGTACAGCGGCACTGTCGTGGTAGTAGGCTGATATGCCGAGTATTAGCATGGTTTTACACGCATAGAGCAGAGAGCATAAGGCATAGGGCATAGGGCATAGGGCATAGGGCATAGGGCAAAAATCAAACGCCTTTTATGTTGTCAAGGAAGAACTCGCTGCCTTTTTAAATAATGCCGAACCCAGAACCCTATTTTAAGGTTCTTTGGAAATTAGTGATTTTTCTGCAAAGAAGGTCAAGATCATCCAAGAAACCCTCTAATTTTTCTGAGCTAATTAAGGATCTTCTTTCGAGTAGTATGAGGATATTTGCGTTTTCGTAAGCGGAACGTCTGGCAATGTTTAAAAAATTTGTGAAATCTTTTTTGGATCTGGATCCGCTACCCTCGGCAATGTTATTAGACATTGACATTCCGGCCCCGCGTAGTTGTTCAGCAAATCGAAACAACTTCTTTTCTTCAAGTTCATCACTGATAATGAACAATCCATCGGCTATCTCGATAGCAGTTTTCCAGATTTCCAGATCTTGAAATCTAAATTTGGCCATTGAAGGAATTGATTCTGATTTTTTAACCCTTTGCGCTATGCCCTATGCGCTATGCGTCCTTGGCCTTAAAAGATCGTATAAATAAACGGCGCGATGGCAGAACCGCTGGAAAATATGATCAAAGCACCAAAAAAGAGTAGGCAAAGAATAATCGGCAGCATCCAATACTTTTTTCGTTCTTTTAAGAAACCCCAGAGATCTTTTGCGAATTCCATGTTTATAATTGCAATAAAGTTATGAGTTTAGTTTATCTGTGTAGCATCATCAGTTTTAGATAAAAATTTCTGTAATGCTCCTATGATAGCAATTTTGCACAGGGCATAGGGCAAAAATCGAAACCAGCCCTGACTGTCAAGAAAAAAGTGCCCTTGGCTTTATGATTTTTTGGTATTGCTTGTTCTCTATGCTCTCTGCGCTATGCCATATGCTGAATGCGCTTTGCGCATTCAATACGGTTTCTCCAGATCCTCGGCAGTATAAAGATGCTCGCGAACTACAAAGGCCGATGCATCACCATTGCGCCAATCTTTGAGGCGGAGGGCATCGGCACCGCCCATTTTTCGAATAAGGCCGATGGGCATCAGCACAACGAAGAACAGGATCGATAGAATCAGGGTAGATACCACGTGGCCCAATGCATTTGCAAGACCGAACCAAAGAACTGAGAGTGGTTTGAAAATCACCGGCACGGTCATGGTCAGGATCAGGGCCACTATGGCCGGGATCACCCAGGCGATGTTAGCAGTGAACCAGGTGATCAACAACAATATCAGAACCGCAGCCATGCCCGTGTCTCTGGGTCGATTATCTTGCTTGCTCATACGATAGTTTTATATAGCTCCGCCCGGTCGGCTACAATCTCCAACCAGCTATATCCTTTTGTTTTTATTTTATTTTTATTGGACTACGCTTCTATTTTGACCGGCTAAAAACCTCAATTTCATCATTCAAGAGCGCAAGCTGTAAATAAAAACAAATTCGAATGAAATAATTTTGTAAATCCAAAACTCTACAGAATCATCCTTGGCCTGATCTTACCCTGGGCTGATGCCGTTTTGAGTATTTCTGTCATTTGAAATTATGATTTGTTTCAAATTTCGACATTCGCGTTTCGAGTTTTCATATTTTTGCCACGCATCACCACAACAGGGCCAGTTTCTCGGTTGCAATTCCGGTATCCCTGGCTACCTGCTGCAGGCCTTCAGCATTTTCATCAAAGAGCAGAACTGTGTCAAAATTGCCATCCACCAAGGAAGTCAGCTTGTCAGATGCGGATAGGTGCGCAACCAGCTGTAATTTCATTTTTTCTTCCTTGATCGTGGTTTCCACAAACTCACTGACGATGGCTGGTCCCACAAACACGATAGCCTGGCTGCCCTCTTTTTCGATCTCCTGTAAACGTTGCGACAGGCGACGCTGGAGGCCATAGTATTCCCGCAAGCGAGATACCACGAAATTGACCGCCAACCGGGAACGGGCTTCGATCCCAGCCGGGGTCAAACGATATACATAACTTAATTTGTTGGGATTTTTCCGAAAATTGTGAACCTTGACCATACCTTTTTCGAGCAGACGCCGCAGGACATAGTTGATCTGGCCAAGGCTGATGCCGGTGTATTCTGACAATTGCCGCTGAGTGGTAATCGGCTCACTGTCCAGGGCGTCCAGGACCTTGAAGTCTTTCTTGGAGAGTGCCATAGCCTCTGCCGTGCATCTGTTTGAAATTGTGGGGGAGTTGCCTGATGACCGTATTGTTCAAAACTGAACAGCAGTTTATGGCTTATTGAAGCTAAAAGTCAAGGGAATTTCAAAAATAGTAGTAAAATCAATAGGGAAAGGTGGAAGGGGTAAGGTTAAAGGTAGAAGACTTAAGAAAGAAGGTTCACCACACAGGCCAGAAGTCTGAAGGCCGAAGTCTGAAGGTTGACCACACAGGTCAAAAGTCTGAAGGCTGAAGACTGAAGGGAAAACAGAGATTGGAATTCGGAGATCAGAGATCTGATATCGAAAATAATTCAGCTGCGTTTCTGTACAGGATCGCTTCGAGGAATTCATCAGATAAACCAAATCCAACCAGGGTTTTCAGTTCCCGATCCCAGGCAAAGGGAATATTGGGAAAATCGGTTCCGAACATGATGCGGTTTTGTCGGAAGGAATCCAGGGGTGGCACCTCAATGCCCGGCAGATAGTCGCAGAGGACCATGGTCGTATCAAGCCAGAGATTGTCATACTTTTCAATAAGTTCTCTGAACTCGGTGAATTCGTCCGCACCCAGGTGGGGGACGCAGATTTTGAGGTCGGGATAATCCTTTGTGACACGCTCCACCTTCTCTACACCGCACAATTCATAGGGGTCGCAGGGATAAGCGGGACTTTTAGGTTCCCGGCCAACGTGCATAACCAGCGGCTTGTCGTTGGCCTGGCAGGCTGCATAAACCGCATGCATGCCGGGACTGTCCATATCGAAGCACTGGACATGGGAATGCAGTTTGACCGCGGCAAGACCATCTTCGAAGGCCTGCGTCAATATCTGATCCGCACCATCCTCACCGGGGTACACTGTGGCGGTCCCCTCCAGCTGGGGGTAGCGGCGACATAGGTCGGCCATGAAGCGGTTCAACTTGCCGGCCACCCCGGGTTTGTGGGCGTAGTGCAGCCCCAAGATTCGATCGATGCCGTGAGTGGTGAGAAATTCGATGATTTTCGCGGCCCCCATCTGATAGCGTACCGGCCAGCCGAAAGTATCGAACCACTGCCAGATGGGTTCGAACAACCAGTCCGGAAAGAGATGGACGTGGGCATCGATGACGGGTGGGAGTCCGGAAGGAACAGTATCACCCTCGGGATCATCCAGTCCGGGCAGCGGCGCTTTTACCAGGGCGCCTTTGTATTCAAACTCAGACATGTGTATTTCTATATCCTCAGGTTCAGGTAGACAGCCTCACCGAAAGTTTTATATAAAGCATATTTCGGAGTTGAATGCACGGATATTGGCAGAGGGCAGAGTACGTGGGGCTGGCGCCCGCAGAGGGCAAAGGGCAGAGAGCAGAGGGCAAGAGCAAACCAAATAAATACAATCAAGGGCACTTTCTCCCTCACGTCAGGGCTGGTTGCGATTTTTGCCCCATGCCCCATGCCCCATGCCCTATGCCCTATGCAATCGGCACCACTATAACGAAACATATTTACTAAACAAACAACAACAAGCAATTACTATGTCGAAACATGATGAACTCCAGGCGGACCTGGAGCGGCGGATGCTGCTGGGATTGGTAAAGGAGTGGGAAACGGCTCTTTGGCATCTGGATGATCACCATCGCGGCCTGATGCAGCGTCCGCTTTTCCGGCTGGTCGACATGCCCAGCCGCTGGGGTTATTGGGACGGCAATCGCAGTGAGATCTGTATCAGCCGACGACTTATCCTGGACTACCCATGGGATTCTGTCCGGGAAGTACTCCACCATGAAATGGCCCATCAATTGACGGACAAATTGGAACCCCATAGGCAGGAGGGTGCGCATGGACCAATATTCAAAAAAGCCTGCCGCCTGCTGCGGGCCAATCCACGAGCTTCCGGCGACTACCCGCCCCTCAAAGACCGCTATGCCGCCAACCAATTATCGGACGATGACCGAATCCTGCTCCGGATTCGCAAGCTAATGGCGCTATCGGAGAGCCGGAACAAGCATGAAGCCGAAGCCGCCATGATAAAAGCGTATGAATTGATGGCCCGCTATAATATCGAATTGATCGAACAGGATAGAAACCGTGATTTCGTGAGTATCTTCGTCGGCCAACCGGCCCTCCGCCACACCCGGGACGCCTATTTTCTTTCCAGCCTGCTGGTGGATTTCTATTTTGTCCAGGGCATCTGGGTCAGCGCCTGGGTCGCGGACCGGGAGAAAATGGGTCGAGTCCTGGAAATTACCGGTACCCCGGAGAACATCGTATCGGCCGAATACGTTTATGACTTCGTAGTAAATCACATCAACTTGCAGTGGTCGCGATACACCAAAAACAAGAAGCTAACCCTGCACCGCAAGACCGATTTCGCCACGGGGATCATCGAGGGATTTCGCAGTCGACTTGAAACCCGACAGGCCGGCATTGCCGCGGATAATGATGCTAAAGCGATTATTAAAATCGAGGACCCGCAGCTGCGAGATCACATTAAATACCGCTACCCCAGCACCCGCACCTATCAATCAGCCATCTCCAATCAAGATGAGAATGTTCTCGAAGACGGCCGCAAAATCGGTCGCAACATGGTCATCTCAAGAGGGATTACCGAAAAGGCCGGGAATAAACGAAGGCTACTGCCATAGCCGAAGCATAGGGCATAGGGCATAGGGCATAGGGCATAGGGCATAGGGCATAGGGCATAGGGCATAGGGCATAGGGCATAGGGCAAAAACCTTATAGAAAGCCCCCTGTCAACAAATAAATTGCCTCGAGTATGATTTTTCTGTTTGTTGATTTTACCCTCTGCGCTTTGCGCTCTGCTCTATGCGGGGCAACAGCCCCATTCGCCTCGCGCTCTGCTCTATGCACTCTGCAGTTTACTTAACCACCCTTACCGGCCATATAAAGGCCATATCGTCCTTCTGCTGGTGGTTGATCGTACCGGCATAAAGCAAGGTGGTATAGCGGCGCGACAGCAGCCGCAGGGGGCCGTCCTTGGCCCAGTAAGGCAGATGGATGATCACGTTCTTGAAGGGGTTCGGTTCCGCAATGGCGGGCGCCTGGATATTGTCAACCAGCAGGCTCTGCCATTGGGCCCTGGTCGGCAGCGTCCAATCCCCGTAACCGGCCGCCTTGAATTGTTCGCATTTGGCAATAGCCTCCTCCCAGGTGGTTGCAGCGAAAAAATCGCGATGCCAGCCGTTTTGAATCCACATCAGGCCGTTATGGCGGTCGGTTACGGTGCCGTCGCCATTGTCTACGAAGCGCCCTTGCGCCGCGCTTTTGGCCGGCTGAGTATCAACCGCTGGCCGCAGCGGCAGCAAGCCGGAGGACTGTTTAAGATTTCCCTGAGGGATAAGATCGTCAAAGCTGAAAATTCCCTTGTAGCTCACCTGCCCTTTGGCATTCATCTTCTGCCAGGCCTTTTCGGCAGCGGCATATGTGGTGTAGCGGCCAGTGAAAATTCTGTAAAAATAACCTTTATTGGTAACCTGGGCGCCTTTCCAGAATACTACCTTTCCCTGCCCCTCGAGTGAATTGACAAAGGCGTTGGCGTTTTTCAGGTCCTGGAATGATGCCACGTGAATGCTGTAATAAGTATCCGGTGCGGTAGTGGTGTTACCGGCAAAACTATCTCCGCAGAGCGCTAATGCGGCGACCAAGCCAGCCGCTAACAGGATTTTGTGTAGTGGCGTCAATGCGTCTAACCTATGTATAAATTTCAGTGATTGAAAGATGGTTTTGAGATCAATGAACCTGCTATTGATCCGTCCTCAGGTATCTGATCTCCGTTCTCAGGTATCGGGTTTTTAACCTCAGAACTTTTGAACCTTGAACCTTTGAACCTGCACCATTGCACCCTGAACCCCGGGTTTCGAACTACCATTTCTATCACAATTACTCCACTCGAAAAAGACATCTTTTGCAGTATTTTCATAGCTGTGCGTCATTGCCCGCGACTTTTTTCCGTTGACACTTTAATACTGATTCATTATGTTGTTTTTATTCCGAATGTTTTAACTTAAACGCTCATTACGGGGTGTGCATGCCACGAGAAACAGATACACTTGCGATTCTTTTCGCGGATATAGCAAAGAGCACGCACCTGTATGAGAAACTAGGGAACACGATTGCCCAGGAACTCATTTCGACCTGTTTGTCCCTCTTCGAAAAGGTCACCGAGTACTTCGACGGCTCCGTCATCAAGACCATTGGTGACGAAATCATGTGTACCTTTCCCACCGCTCAAAACGCTGTTGAAGCTGCCATCGAGATGAATGAATCCCTCGAGGACATGCCGCTGCCGGATAGCGTGACGGTTGCCGCCCCGAACATTTATGTCGGAATCCAATACGGCAATGTTATCAAGGAAGACGGCGACGTGTTTGGCGATGCTGTTAATGTGGCCGCTCGTATGGTGGCACTGGCCAACCAGCGGCAGATCATTACCACCAAGGATACAGTAGACGTACTGGACCAGGACCTGCAAGACGCGGCTAACTGTATTGACAAGACCATTGTCAAGGGCAAAAGCGGCGAAATGAGTATCTATGAAATCGTCTGGGAACAGCATGACGTCACCATCATGATGGACGATGCGATTGACTCACCGGCCCTGCGCTGCCGCATGGAGCTGACCTGCGGCAACACGGTACTGGAAATGGACGAGTCACGTCCCAGCACAACGCTCGGGCGCCAGTTGCACAACGACATCGTGGTCAAAGACAAAGGTGTCTCCCGATCACATGCCCGCATCGAATACAACCGCGGCAAGTTCATCCTCATCGACCAGAGCACCAACGGTACGTTTGTCCTATTGCAGGGCAAGAAAAGAGTCCACCTGCGCCGGGATGAAACCACCTTGCTCGGCAACGGTATTATCAGTCTCGGCAAAGAGATTGAAGGCGACTCGGACTTGTATATTAAATACAATATAAAAATGTAATTGCACCCTATCAATCAGACTGAAAAGAAACTGAAAGTCATCTCTTATGGACAGCTCAGACCGAATTCAAATCGATGTGGATTCCAGCAGTATGCGGGCCAGCGGTGTGTCCGACACCGGCATCCGTAGACAGCGCAACGAGGATTCCATCTATCTGGACGAGGGGGGCACATTTGCCCTGCTGGCCGACGGGATGGGCGGTCACGAAAAGGGTCAGGAAGCCAGTCGTACCGCCGTGGAGACCATCGGCCCCTTTCTCGAGCCGGAATCGATCGAGACCGAACTGCTTGATATCACCGATGGAGGGGGCATACCGCCAACGGTCTCTTGCGTCATGTCCTTGGTGGATTCAGCGGTGATAGAGGCCAATGATGTCGTGTATGGCCGCAACTGCGCGGAAAAGTTGCAGCGCTTCATGGGAACGACCCTGGTCGGCTTGGTGATAACCGATGAAAAGTATGCCGTCCGTTTTCATGTGGGCGACAGCCGCATCTACCGGCTGCGCGATGGCAAGCTGGAACAGTTGACCCGGGATCATTCCGCACACGTGGCCTGGGTAGACGGCGGCCGCAAGGGGCCGGAGCCAAGTACAAACGTGATCACCCGCGCCATTGGGCCCACCCCGGCCGTGTCCCCGACTGTAGACTGGGATGAATGCCAGTCCGGTGACTTCTACCTGCTTTGCAGCGACGGCCTGTCCGATATGATCGCCGACGATGAAATCCAGCGTATTTTCACTTCTTCCGAAGACACCGGCAGCATTGCCAATGCCCTGGCCGATGCGGCCAATAATGCCGGGGGGAAGGATAATATCAGCGTTATCATCTGCCGCACCTAAATAGCGCGAAATCAAGATGGCCTTTCCTGGTTAGATAAGACCAGCTGGATGCGAAACCTGATGTCAAAAATGACTTCAGGTTTTTTGGTCTAAAACGACTGTTTCTAAATTGCCTCCCGGCCTAATCTCGGCGTCGGCGTCCAAATTATGTCCTCCAGGATACAATGTCGACCATTCATGCCAACTCATATCTTGACTTGACAGAAAACTGCAGAAAGCATATAAGTGTACTGAAATCTATATCTTAGGTTGACCACCTCCTGCCTGATACCGGGATGCCCCAAATGGAAGTGGTTGGCTGCATCAATCAAATAATACCTAATCGCAGGCCCTCTGCCGAGGGCCGTTACAGCTTGGTGAAGATTTCATTTCTCGAGTAGTCTGCCGTGACTCCGACATATCATCTGTGCCGGTTTCGCATAAAATATGATCCGTTCGTAAAAAGGTAAAACCATGAATCTTCCGGCGCTGCGCATAAACAGGCTTTCCCGTAATAAAGCACGCATCCTGCTGCTGTGCTTATTTGTAGCGGCCTGCACCGCTCCGTTCGGTCTACTCAAAGCCGCCAAGGTTGGCTCCGGTACGAACCACGCCCTTATCGTGGGCATTAATGGCTACACCCAGTGGCCGGCCCTTAAAAGCCCTGTCAAGGATGCCCACCGCATCGCCGACACCCTGGCCCAAAAGTACAACTTCAGCAAGTCCAACATCACCCTGCTGTCCGATAAGACCAAAGACAAACCAACCCTGATCAACATCCTCACTGCCATTGAGGGCTATTTGGGCGATCTGAACGAAAACGACAACTTGCTTATTTATTTTGCAGGGCAGAGTTTCGAAGACGATGAAGGCGAAACCTACTGGATTCCCATCGACGGCAAGAAAAAGTCCAAGCTGACCTGGCTGAAACACTCAACCATCATCTCCGAATATCTGGGCTCCAAGGAGTTCAAAGCCAAAAGCCTGTTAATCCTGGCCGACTCGCACTTTTCCTCCAAACTTGTGCGCTCGCACTCGATCTCATTGACGCCTTACGATCTCAGATATCCGGAAAAGATATTGGAAAAGGCTTCCCGGCGCTCACGTGAAGTCATCGCCTTCGGCGACCAGCACTGGCCCGCCAGCCCCAGTACCGACAATTTCGGACTTTTCACCTACTATCTCGATAAGGCACTGAATGATAATGAGTTGGAAATCATCGATTTCGAGAACTTGATATTTGATGAAAATATTTTTCTCCCGATCCAGAAAATTGCCGGTGTACGCATGGTCCAGGGGCGCCTGCGCAAGACCAAGATGGATAAAGGCGGCCAGTTCATTATCGCCAGGCTGGCACCGGCGGTTCTGATCGACGTGGTTGAATCGACGATCTCACCGGAAAAAGGTTACCCCGGTGATCCTTTTACCGTTACCGCCCGCACCAGTACATCGGCCAGCGAAGTATATTTCAACCTCAACAACAAGAAGCAACTCATGCAGGGCTCAGGTACCGAGTGGACTTTCAAAGGTAACTTTGGCAGCATTGGCAAGGCGTCTTTCAGCATCGCCGCCCTCAATCGCAACGAACAGTCCGGCAAGCCCTTGGCGGGTACCCTGACGGCCTCCGTCACACCTCCCACGGGCGGCTTTGGCGGAGACAAGTTCACCTTTGCGGCCAAAACCGACCGCCCGGCGCGCAAGGTGGCCTTGCGCATCGACAAGAAGCTCTATGCCATGCAGGGTTCCGGCACCGCCTGGAAACTGGACCAGGTAGTGGACAATATCGGTCGGATACCTTTTAACATCACCGCTACCAACGAAGATGGGGTGCAGGGACAGGCCGGCGCAGGAACACTGCAGACCAAGGCCGGCCCGTCCAATGTCCTGGCAGCTGTAGCCAGCCCCAAAACCGGCTACGCCGGCGAAGAATTTCTGTTGAAAGCCACCACCGATCGGCCGGCCAAATCCGTCTCGGTGGAATTAGACGGCCAGGTGTTTCCGATGTCGGGCTCCGGAAAAAACTGGCAGTTGAAAAAGACTATTCCGGATATCGGCCAGAAGAGCTTTAAGATAACAGCCATCAACCCGCTGGGCGTATCCGGCCGTCCGGGCCAGGGCACGCTGACAGCCAAAAAGAGCCCGCTGCCCATTCCGGACGTACTGGCCGTGGATGCGTCCGTGGTTGCTCCCGGCAAAGGATATCAGGGCGACCGATTTACCATCCAGGCAAAGACCAGTGCGCCGTCTGACAAGGTTTTTCTGGAAATCGGCGGCAAGCAGTACACCATGCAGGGCAGCCAGACCAATTGGACGTATGTGGCCCGAGCGGACCTGCTGGGTCAAAACCCCTACCGCGTGAGCGCCCGCAACAAGGATGATGCCCAGGGGAAATCCTGGGAGGGCGTCCTGACCACCATTAAAAAACCGGCCGAAGTTGTGAACATTTTAAGCGCCGCGGTCAGTCCTAAAAAGGGCCAACTCTCCCGTAATTTTAAGTTCACAGCCAAAACCGACCGTCCGGCTGAATCCGTTTCACTGGTCATTGGCGACAAGCGCTACCGAATGAAAGGCTCAGGCACCCAATGGACGCTGCAACGCAAACTAGAGGAGGAAGGGGCTCTTAATGTGACCCTGGTCGCACTCAACGCGGACAAGGTGGCGGGCCGGTCCCAAGGGGTAGCGGTAACCACCTACAAACGCCGTTACACCTACAACCGCACGGACGGTACGGTTACCGACTTACTCAACAAAACCAAGCTGTCCCGGTTCAAAGATAACGGCGACGATACCTTCACCGACCTGATGACCGGCCTGGTGTGGGTGGAGCAGCCCAAGCAGATTGCCGTCAATTTCGAGAATGCGGTCGCTTACTGCAATAACCTGCAAATCGGCGGAAAAGCCGGCTGGCGGCTGCCCACGTTGCGAGAATGGAAACAGATAGTGGACCGCAAGCAGCAAAATCCAGCCCTACCGCTCGGCAACCCATTTAACAATGTCATTACCCATGTAGGCTACTGGTCCAAATCTCGGCACAAATTCGGGCCCCAGTATGTTTACCAGATGAGCCTCTGGTACGGCAAACCCAACCACTTGAAGAAAAGCGACAACGCGATCGTATGGCCCGTCAGATACGCCCTGGAGCAGGAGTAGGAGCAGCATGGACTGGATCACCATCGGCAGCGCCACGGATATCGGCTGTGTCAAAAAGGAAAATCAGGATTACCATACATGGCACCCTCGCGAGGGCGGCAAATCAGGCCGCAGCGGCGCCCTGCTGATTCTGGCCGATGGCATGGGCGGACACGCAGACGGTGCCGAAGCTTCCCGACTGGCCACCACCACCCTGTTGGACCTCTATCTGAATCAAAAATCAGATCCCGTGATTAACACCCTGCAGCGTGGTTTCATCGAAGCAAACCGCATCATCTTTGAAAAATCCGCCGAAATGCTAACCGCCAAAGGTATGGGTACCACTCTGGTGGCCGCCCACATCAAGGGGGGCAAAATGCAATTTGCCCACGTGGGCGACAGCCGCGGTTACCTGATCAACAATACGGGCATTACCCAGTTTACCGAGGACCACAGCTATGTAGCCAGCCTGGTCAAAGCAGGCGTGATCGCGCCGGAAGAGGCCGAGGACCATCCTGAGAGCCATGTGCTCACCCGGGCCATCGGCCTCCAGGAATCCGTTATGGTCGATGTCAGCAAACAGCCGCTCACGCTAAAAAAAGGGGATTACGCGCTGCTTTGCTGCGACGGCCTATGGGGAGTGGTGCCGGATGACGAAATCCTGGCCTGTGTCCGTCAGATAGAGGAACCGACGGCGATATCTGAAAACCTGGTCAAACAGGCCGTGGACAATGGCGGGCCTGACAACATAACTGTTTTGATCGCACGCATAAACAAAACCGGATGGATATCAGGGTTGTTTTAATTTCATTTTGCGGTTCTCTAAAAAACTCCAGTAGTGCCGATCTGTGACCGTATCTGTCACAGACGGCGGTTATAATGGCCTCATAACCTTAAAAAGGAGGCCGCTATGACAACATTTACGATCACAG
>Ga0126331_1000256_pt1 | contig 20649 bp, 16 predicted proteins | sample InaspJWI98metaG_FD_96379 | JGI IMG/M metagenome (GOLD analysis project Ga0126331, IMG submission 96379) | Marine gutless worms symbiont microbial communities from Oahu, Hawaii - Inanidrilus sp. 2 OAHU.JWI-98 metaG | ecosystem: Host-associated > Annelida > Digestive system > Unclassified | place... | reverse complement strand
GTGATCGTAAATGTTGTCATAGCGGCCTCCTTTTTAAGGTTATGAGGCCATTATAACCGCCGTCTGTGACAGATACGGTCACAGATCGGCACTACTGGAGTTTTTTAGAGAACCGCAATAAATAATACGATATTTCCCCTGGCGAACACGGTAGAGTTCCTGACCGGCAAGTTTTTCACAACCGATTGGGCGTGGCTCGTCTTTCAATTTCTCAATTCGAGTCAGGATATTTTTCAGATGGTTTTTCGGAACTTTTCTCAGGTCCTTCCAAACCGATTCCTTGAAAAGAATCTTAAATACGGCCATCTTTTTTCAGCCTTTTGACCATTTCAGGGAAACTGATTAGGGATTCGTTAGCCCTCTCTTCATACGCGGAAATGTCCTCCGCATCCTCCGCCAGGGCTTCCTTTACGGCTGTATTCACTAATTCAGAAATTGATTTAGACGTTTCAATAGATTTTAATTTCAGTGCCTTATGTATAACTGGATCAAAATACACTGTGGCCCGTTTTGCTGGTGTCGCCATCATGTCACCTCCAATGTTTTTGTGACATTATAACGTCATAACGTTATGACGTCAAGACGCCAATTGATTGAAACGGTTGAACTGTGCAGCGCTGATCTTCGCGTTTGCACCAGTGATATGATATGCATCCAAGGTACATTTAAATGCAAATGTGAATTGGGTTAATTCAATTGATTCCCAAACATCAGACTCGTGAATAGGCATATGTAATGTTGATTTAATATGTCTTTGACCATCCGAAATTACTTCAATTACAATTTCCGCCATCTCTTCAAGTAGTCTGTGAGTGATGACAAGTATACCTTCTGTTTCGAATTGCTGCTTATTTGTAATTAATATTAGCCCCTTCTGCAGAAGTTCATCACCTTCGAAAAATCCAAATTCAACCCTCATAGTATGCTCTATAAATGTGCATAATATGTATTATGTCGCCAGCGACCTTTTGGGACGATTTAATTATTTGAGGTTTTCCGCAACTTGGATAGATTGTTCGAGCATACATTAAACTGCCAGATTATCAATTTGTTATGTCATCCCTACATAATTGGATGGCTCGCCTGGAGCGGCTTTTGCCGGCTATTATCCTGGTTATGCCGCAAGCGTGTTTTTGGTGATTTTAGTTATTCTCAATTTCAGGCATCGTTTTTGCGGAATTTCCCAGGTTCCGGTTATAAAAACAGACAAACTCCTGAAATGTATCGGTAAATTTCAACGACGAGTATTATTGGCAGGATTGGATTGGTAGTGGCTTTGGTAAACCACATGAGGTCACGGATTGTAAGAAAAGGCTACAATCAGGTGTAGTTAAGGCTTGGTCGGCGCGACAATCAGCTTATTGCCGCTATGGGTAATTTTTAGACCGAATCCGGGCAGGGTGTCCGACAGGGGGCGGCAGAAGAGGAAATCGAGCAGGGCCGGCTCTGGGCGGCCTTTTTCGATTATCAGCGCTCGTAGGTGAGCGTCGTAGCTGATCATCTTCACCAGTTTGTCAGTAGCGGATCGATCTTGCTCCGCTTGCAAGCGGGCAGCCAGGTTGGCCAGATCACGATAATTACATTTCTGCTCGTGCCCTTCCACGAGGTCCCACAGTTCGGGGACTGATTCCAAGAGATCTCTGCGTGTTAGGCGCCCCCGGTCGTAGAGCGCTTCGATGGCGGCCGTGTTGCGGCAATTGAGGACCCGGCATTCGAGGGGTCGATTTTCATAAATGGAGCAGCCTTTTGAGTCGACCGCATAATAACGGCAGGTCCAGGTACGCCCAGCTCCTTTGATTTTAATCAACTCCGATTTCACCGGGGCCAGGGCACCCTTTACATTGTCGCGGGCCATCTCTCCCTTACGGATCGTGTAAAGATCCTTGAGAGGGAGCTTGCCGCTTTGCACCAGTTCCAGATCCTCCTGGTGCAGGGCCGGGCCGCCGGACTCGCAGCAGGTACCGCAGCGCTGACATTCAAGATTACTATTCATCAGTACCCCATTTTCGAACAACGGCTCAGGGAAAAAGGTACCCGTTCAAGTGATAACAGCGGGGGCAATAAATCCGAAATACGAAACTCGAAGCTCGAAATAATAAAAAGCAAATCACAATAACCGCATAAAACAAACAGAACCAATGAACACCAATGGTAGTGACTCTTTTCTGTCATTGGATCATTCGAATTTTAGATTTGTTTCGGGTTACGATATTCGAATTTCGTTGTTTTATGGCTTCTCAGAGTAGTCCTTCAAAGAAGTCATTGCCTTTGTCATCTACCAATATAAAGGCGGGGAAGTCCTTCACGGTGATCATGAAAATGGCTTCCATGCCCAGTTCCGGGTATTCCAGAACTTCGACGTTGGTGATGCACTCTTTGCCGAGCCGGGCCGCGGGGCCGCCGATGGATCCCAGGTAGAAACCGCCGTATTTTTTACAGGCATCCGTCACCTGCTGGGAACGGTTGCCCTTGGCCAGCATGACCATGCTGCCGCCCTGCTCCTGGAAGATCGGTACATAGGGATCCATGCGAGCGGCAGTAGTCGGGCCGAAGGAGCCGGAAGCACGCCCTTCGGGCGTCTTGGCCGGACCGGCGTAGTAGATGATGTGGTTTTTGATGTAATCGGGCAAACCCTCGCCGTTGTCCAGGCGCTCTTTGAGCTTGGCGTGGGCAATGTCCCGACCCACGATAATTTTGCCGGTAAGCGCCAGGGGTGTGGCCACCGGGTACTGGGTCAGTATTTTGCGAATCTCATCCATGGGCTGGTCCAGATCGATCTGGACCGGTTCCTGTCCGGTCACATCCACTTCCGGCAGGTATTTGGCCGGATCGGTTTCCAGTTGTTCCAAGTATACGCCCTGGCTGTTGATTTTGGCCTTGATGTTCCTATCGGCGCTGCAGCTTACGCCGATGCCGATGGGACAGGAGGCCCCATGCCGCGGCAGACGGATCACCCGGGTCTCCAGGCAGAAATACTTGCCGCCGAACTGGGCGCCGATGCCCAAATTCTGCGAAATTTCGATCATTTTGGCTTCCATGTCCAGATCACGGAAAGCCCTTCCGTTTTCGCTGCCGGAAGTGGGCAGGTTGTCCAGGTAGCCGGCCGATGCCAGTTTCACAGTCTTGAGCGTCATTTCCGCCGAGGTGCCCCCAACCACGAAGGCCAGGTGGTAGGGCGGACAGGCCGCCGTCCCCAGGGTCTTCATCTTGGCTTCCATGAAGGCATAGAGGCTGTCCGGGTTCAGCACCGCCTTGGTCTCTTGAAAAAGGTAGCTTTTATTGGCCGATCCACCGCCCTTGGCCATGAACAAAAACTTGTAGGCGTTTCCCGCGGTGGCATAAATCTCGATCTGGGCCGGCAGGTTGCAGCCGGTGTTCTTTTCAGCGAACATGGTTAAAGGCGCGTTTTGCGAATACCGCAGGTTGTTGCGGGTATAAGCATTGTAGACGCCCTGGCTGAGCATCTCTTCGTTGGAGTAATCGGCCCATACCTGCTGCCCTTTCTTACCCATGATGATGGCCGTGCCGGTATCCTGACAAAGGGGAAATTCCATATCCGCCGCGATCACGGCGTTTTTAATCATCTCCAGGGCCACCAGTCGATCGTTTTCAGAAGCTTCCGGATCCTTGAATATCTCTTGCAGCAGGGCCAGGTGCGAAGGCCTCAGCATATGGGAGACGTCTTTGAAGGCCTGTTCCGCCAACAATTCGAGCGCGTTGGGCTCCACCACAAGCACTTTTTTACCGTTGAAGGTGGTCTCGGATACGTGTTGATTCGTTAACAGGCGATAGCGGGTTTCGTCTTCACCGTAAGAAAATAAAGGTTCGTAAGTAAACTCGGTCATGGGACTCTCCTTTAAACAACCTTGCCGTATGTTAGTACCATTCACGCTATGGTTCCAGGTTCCCATTCAACGTTCCGGGTTAAGACCTTTCAACCTCTGAACCCTGAACCTTTGAACCATAAAAAATGAACTTTAAAGGCATATGCGCCACAGTGTCAAGCGGTTTAGCCTGTCAGCGGTGTTGAAAAGACCAAGGCTAACAAGGGTATGCCTGGCTCAGAAAAGCATACGTGACAATCTCATGGCGAATACGCCCGTAGGGGAGTGGAGTGGGGTTTGTCTGCCGAGATCAAAATCGAAGCGACTTCAAGAAAAGCCTTCGATCTAACGTTTGATATGCGTCTCAAACTCCAGCTTTTTACCGCGTGTAGAAAACGTTATCGCGCCATCGGAATCCGTCCGGTAGACCCTGCAACCGATTTTCTCAAGTCGTCTGAGCACGGTTTTTGATGGGAACCTGAAGCGGTTTTTCCATCCGGCTGATATAACTGCGACTTCAGGAGTCACGGCCTTTAAAAACACGGCGCTGCTCGAAGTCCGGCTGCCATGATGAGGCACGAAGAGAATACTGCTCTGCAGCCGGTCTCCCGCCAGGCGCACCAATTCGCCTTCGGCCGGCCGCATGATATCACCGGCAAACAGAAAAGCGACTTCATCCAGGGCCACCCGCAGGACGAGTGAATTATTGTTGGTCCGCCGCCAGGCTTCGGTTCTGCTGCGGTCTAAAAAATCCTGCGGCGGGTAAAGACGAGCAACCCGGGCGCCGCCGATATCAACCTCCACGGGCAGGTCCGCATACGCCGGCATTGCAATATTTTGCTTGTTAACAATCTGCATGAAGCGGCGATAGCCGCTTGTCGCCGCGCCTTCTCCGTTGGTCCAGATTTCCCCGACGCTAAACCGGTCGGCAATGTACAGCAGCCCGTTTAAATGGTCACTGTTGGGGTGGGTCAATACCAGGGTATCCACCGTCATTATCTTGCGGGCCCAAAGAAAAGGTGCCACCACCCGGGCACCGATATCGAAGAGGTCATTGTCGGTATAGCCACCTCCATCAATCAACATGGTTCGGCCGCCGGGAAATTCCAGAAGGGCTGCACTGCCCTGGCGCACATCGATGCAGGTCACTCTCAGATCCCGGTGCCAGAAGCGATATTCCAGCCAGTAAAACACATCCCCAATTAGGAGTAAGCTTACCACCGCAAACCCCAGCCGGACACAGCTTAAAAAACGACCCGGCGGCGCAGGATCGCCCCCTTTCAATCCGCTGGAGGGACAACCGTATCTGAGTTTCACCCATTGTAAACCTAGGACAAGCAGGCAAAGCACACAGCCCACCTCGAACCAGTTGAGCGTGACCGTATGCATTGATATCCAGTTGAGGCGAATCAGGATATCCGCCAGATCCAGCGACCGGGCCACTACAAATCCGGCGGCCTGCAGCAGCTTGCCGGCCAGAAGAGGCGCAAGGGGCAACAGGATGCTGGCTAGCAACGCCAGAGGAACGGTAATAAATCCGACCAGCGGGATATAAATAAAGTTGGTGAACAGTCCAATGCAGGAGACCTGGTTGAAATAATGCATGGTCAAGGGCAAGGTTCCCAGGATGGCAAAAAGAGAGACCCAGAAAAAGTTTGTTGCGGTCGCACCCAACCTGGCAGGCAGCGGCGCGTTTTCCGCTGGCCCCAGAGGGCGCAGCCATTTGTCGGGCAGGTAGCCCAGGCCATATAGGATGAAAAATACCGCCGTGAAAGACAACTGAAAGGATACGGAAAACAATGCGGGCGGATCAAAAATCAGAATGATGAGAGCGGCCGCCGCCAGGGTATTGAAAACATCCTGTTGACGATCCAGGATGAGGGCAAGCAGATAGGCACTTACCATGATGACGGCCCGCTGGGTCGAGGGAGAAAAGCCTGCAATCAGACCGTAGGCCAGAACTGGGACAAGGCTCAGCGAGGCGGCGACCTGTCGCGCGCGCCCCCTGCTGACCAGATAAGCCGTGCGCCGGGTCAGCCAGTATAAGCAACCGAAGGAAACGGTGGCTATAATTCCAACGTGCAACCCGGATATCGCCAGAAGATGCCCGATGCCCAGACGATTGAACTGCTGCCGCAAAGGCGGGGCAATGCCGCTGCGATCACCGGTTACCAGGGCAGTCGTAATACGGCCCTCACGACCGGGAAGGGTTGTGTTGATCCAACTGGAGAGCCACGCCCGGACCTGAGCCAAACGGGTCCACATGGTCGGCATAGGATTTTTGGCCAGTAGCTTTATCCTGTGCGCCGGCACCCAGGCCGAAACCCAAACCCTTTTTAAACGGAGATATCGGCGATAATCGAACGCCCCAGGATTGTTGAAATTGCGAATGCCTTTTACCCGCGTCCGGAACTGGAGCCGGTCCCCGCAAGAGATTTCGGGCAATATGCCGGCCGTCGACACGCGCAGGTTACCGTTCGACTTTTTGCCGTTGAAGGTATCCACGAGGAGTAAGAACCGGGTTCGCTTCCCGAAACGTTGGGGTAGGTCGCTGACCCGCCCGGTGATGACGCCGGCCGGCCCGTCTGCCTGGTGCTGAATATGGCTGAGCGGGAAACAGGGCGCCGCCCAGGGTTGTATGGACAGGTAACCGAGAATCAGGAGTGCACCCACGGCCGCAAGCCAGGTGTTCATAACGCCGGGGGCCTTCAACCGCAAGAAGACCGCGGTACCTGCAGCAGCAGGCAGCAGCGGCACCAGATGCCCGGGAAACTGTTCGCCCAATAACACCCCGGCCGCCAGTACCAGGCAGAAAAAGGCCGCCGGCCGCTCCAGGGGCAGAAATCTATTAACGGATTTCAAGATGGCCTTACCAGAAAAAAGTGAAAGGTTGGTCTGACCACGCTCAAGTGGGAACCGCGGTCGCACGCATCCGGAAATGCTGACTGTAAATGGCCGGTATACCTTGGGGAAGGTGCTTGAATCGGGCCGTGGCAGGTTTAATTTACATTTGCCCTTACATCAATCTGCATGTAGGCGCGACGAGAGGCCGCGTCTACAAAAATTTGGGTCATTACAAAAACGGGGGGTTGGAGATCATTCCTTGACGCGCTTGATTGCCGCACCCAGCTTGAAAAACTTCTCTTCCAGGGCTTCATAGCCCCTGTCCAGGTGATAAATCCGACTGATCTCCGTGGTTCCATCGGCCACCAGGCCGGCCAGCACCAGCGACGCGCTGGCCCGCAGGTCCGTGGCCATGACCGGCGCCCCGGACAGCCTGTCAACCCCGCGTACCATAGCAGCATTGCCGTTGATGGTTATATCGGCGCCCATCCGTTTCAATTCGCTGACGTGGATGAACCGGTTTTCGAAGATGGTTTCCGAGATGAGGCTTTGGCCCTTGGCCAGGGTCGTCAGGACCATGAACTGGGCTTGCATATCGGTTGGGAAACCCGGAAATGGCTGGGTCTTGATATCAATGCCGTTCAGGCGGCCCTCACTGCTTACCTGGATCGATTGGGAGCCCACGTTGACCTCGGCGCCGGCCAGGCGCAATTTATTGATGGAGGCGCCCAGGTGTTCGGGCTCGCAGTTTTCTACCCTAATATCGCCACCGGTCAGGGCGACGGCCACCATGAATGTCCCCGCTTCGATCCGGTCGGGAATGATGGTGGCCTGGACCGGCTGCAGCGCCGCGACCCCGTTGATGGTAATCACCGAAGATCCAGCGCCCTGGACATCGGCGCCCATGGTATTGAGGACTTCCGCCAGGGCGGTAATCTCCGGCTCACGGGCGGCATTGCGCAAGATCGTCTGGCCTTGAGCCAGGCAGGCAGCCATCATAAGGTTTTCCGTGCCGCCGACGGTCGCCACGTCAAAGTATATCTCCGCACCGCGCAGCTGTTTTGCGCGGGCTTCCACATACCCGTGTTTTAACTCGATGGTCGCTCCCAACCTTTCCATGCCTTTCAGGTGCAGGTTGATGGGCCGCGCCCCAATAGCGCATCCCCCGGGCAGCGACACCCGCGCCTTTTTCAAGCGGGCCAGCAGCGGGCCGAGCACCAGGATCGAAGCCCGCATTTTACGAACGAGATCATATGGCGCCTCATGGGAATCAAGGCCGCCCGCATCGATGCATACGCGCCCTTCCCGGCGCGATACCCGGGCGCCCAGGTGCATCAGCAGATCGATGGTGCTTTGAATATCCCGTAACCGGGGCACGTTTTCATATTCGCTCATGCCGTCCGTCAGCAGCGACGACACCAGGATCGGTAAAGCAGCATTCTTAGAGCCACTGACTGCCATGCTGCCCCGAAGGGAGCGACCGCCTTCTATGATAATTTTATCCATGCCTATCTTCTTGTTCTTGTTTTTACGTTTGATCTTAAAATCGCATGACGGGCACCGTGACAGGCTCACAGTTTTCTTTATAGATTATGAGTAAGCTCAAGCGTAAGATCAAGAATAAAAAACGCTCCTCCCACGGAAGATGGAAGGAGCGTTGGTAGCTTTGGACGAATCCGGGCGTCCTAGTGGTGATGCCCGCCGCCTTTACCGCTGAAGGTATCCAGGACGGCTTTGATGATGCAGTAGGTCATACCGATACCCAAAATGGTCAACGCGTACCAGAGGCCGCCCATAAACACTATGTGGGACATGTCCCAGATCCATTCAAAATTAAAAGGAAACATATGTGATCCTCCTTAGTTTATTAGGCTTCAGCCGGAACCGGTTCAACGCCGGCATCATCACCTGCTTCTTCATCTTCGACAGCGGCCGCCACTTCCGGGGCGGCCTCTTCCTCCTCAAGGGGATTGAGTTCGGCCTCATCCGGAAATACCGGCAGATAGCGGTAAGACAGGGAAACCAGGATGACACCGTATGCTACCGGTAAAATGGTGGTGGCCACTTCCTGCCAGCTGGGCCAATAGCCGGCAAAACCCTCGAATGGCAAAATCGGCACCGCCATGACCTGGAGCACCATAACCCAGCGGTTGATGGACACGCCGATACAGGCCAGGATAATGGCCACCGTCAATAGCGCCGGATTCTTGCGGCTGGTTGGGGTAATCAGCAGCAGGGCCGGTAAAAACCCGCACACCACAATTTCCGCGAATAAGATCCAGTACCCGTAATTCGAGTCAGGATTATTCGTATAGAAATCCGCAATATTGGTCATGCTGGCCCAGTAGACCGTATCGGCAGTCTTGGCAATCGCGTACGTGATCATCATCCAGCCGGAGATTTTCGCCAGCAGTTCGACGGCGTTTTGTTTCACCAGCTTTTTGCCCGTGATCCATTCCATGATTTTGGTCAACAACAAGGTGAAGCTGGGACCATAGGCGGCCGCAGACCAAGTGAAGAGAAAGAAGGTCCAGGGCCATATGAAAATCCCCTCGCGAAAGGCAAAAGGTCTTCCAAAGAGCACACCGGCCACACCCCCCAGGGAACCCTGGTGGAAAAAACTCAGGAAGGCGCCCGTGGCGGCAAAGACGGCCATGACTTCATGCATGTTGTGTGTCAGGTTGTGCACAAAGGGGACCTTGTCCAGCTGCCGGTTCTCGAGAATCAGCGGTATATATTCAATGGTGAGGACCCCGAAATAGCAACTCAGACAGAAAGCCACCTCAGTCAGCATGGAGTGCACATTGGCATGCCAGAAGATAAACCAGGCGCGCAGGGGTTGCCCCACGTCAATGGCCAGGATCAGCTGGGCACTGCTGTAACAGATGAACCCGATCAACACGGCATAATTAATGATGTGCTTGAGTTCATCTTTGCCGAAGATATATTTGCAAAGCCCCGTAAAAAAGGCCCCGCCACCCAAGGCGATCACCGCCAGGTCAGCCCAGATCCACAATGCGAACCCATAGGAATCATTCATGTTGGTCTGGTTAAGTCCCTTGAACCAGATAAGTAGCAAAGCATATACGCCCCAGAGCAGGATAACGGTCCAAACGCCGAGCCACACTGCAAACTGTGGAATGGGACAGCGTTTAACGCCTTTGGGTATTAATGCAGAATCCATAAGTTCTGTGCTCCTAAAAAAGTCTGTTGCGGTTATTAAACTCGCCGGTCTTCCAGACGACGATTAATGATGCGCTGCGACGCGCTTTCCTTCTTGCTTCCCAAAATAGCGATCACCCAGTTTCCGGACCCACTTACGGGTGGTCATGTAATACACTTTGGGGTTGGTACCCAGTTCCTCCAGCAGGCGAAAACAATCCGGATTTTGGGGCCGTCCGGTATGTAGATGGTCCGGCTGCGCTATTTTCGTTACCGCGTGCTCGGGATTGTAAAGGTCGCCAAAAACAATGGCTCCGGCCGGGCAGGCCTGGGTGCAGGAGGTCTGGTACTCGTCTTCTTCCAGCTCGCGACGACCTTCCAGATGGGCTTTTTCCAGTGCCAACTGCCGGCGGTGATAGCAGAAACTGCATTTTTCCACGATACCGCGCATGCGGACGGAAACATTTGGGCTGAGCGACTTTTCCATGCCCTTGGGCCAGACCGGATCCCACCAGTTGAAATACCGGGCATGGTAGGGGCAGGCCCCCATGCAGTAGCGGCAGCCGAAGCAGCGCGTGTAAATCTGGCTGACGACACCGGTTTCGATGCTGTAGTCTGTTGCCGTCGCAGGACAAACGGATACGCAGGGCGAATGTCCGCCATGCCCTTCACAATGCATACAGGGTCTGGGCAGGTAACAGATATCGGCGTCGGGGAAAGATTCGCCGTTGCTCAGCTTGTAGATCCGCATCCAGGTGAGACTAAGCAATTTATCGGTTTCATCTTCTTTGAACGGAACGTTGTTTTCCTGCATGCAGGCAACCATGCAGCTCCCGCAGCCGGTACACTTGTCCAGGTCGATCACCATGCCGTATTTCTTGGCTCTACTTTGTCCCTTCTCGGTCGAATTAGAATTACTGTGTCCTTGTGACATAAGAACCCCTTACTATAATGATTAGGCTTTACTCAGCTTTGCCCTGATACCCCAGGCAGCGTCCAGGCCGGATGCAGGATCCTCAACCGGTCCGATGAGTGCATTAGTATTGATACCCTTGTTGGCCAGGTATTCATCATAAGCGGTGTGCCCGAGTCCTCTGGGCATGGCGACAACCCCGGGCCGAATGCCCTCATAAAGGTGTACCTTTACCCGGCCGCGTCCGCGGGGTGTTTCGATAACCGCGGCATCTCCGGCGCGCAGTCCGGCTTTCCTGGCGGTGGCGGGATTGATTTCCACCAGGGAGTCATTCCCCAGCAGGATCGTTTCCTCCACGGTCTTCATCATGAAGGGTGTATCGCCGACATAACCGCTGGCCAGGCGCAGGCTGTCGTAGGGCATGAACACCAATGGGTAGGAGCCCTCGTCGCCCTCCAGGGCTACCGGGCCCGTATCCAAACCGGCGAAATTGAGGGCGGTCAGATCCGTCGCCAGGGCCGAGCCTTCATTCACGACGTAGCCCTGTTCCTGGAGGGTGTCCCAGTAGTCGCCCAGCAGTTCCTGCAGGCAGGCCTCGTAGTTTTCCCAACCAAATGCTTCGCCGACAGACCCGCCGACGGCACCGGCCAGTGAAATGACGACATCTCCCGTATGCCGGGTGTTGAACTGGGGTTCCACCACCGGCTGAGCGAGCATCACCATTTTTTCAGGGTAGCCGGTGGGAGACGGTACATCTTCCAGACGTTCCAGGTAATGATGATTTGGAAGAATGAGATCGGCGAAGGCCGCCGTTTCATCCATGTATGAAGAAAAACTCACAATGAAAGGAATCTTCGCAAATGCGGCTTTGGCATTCGTGGTGCCCGGCAGCGAATAGAGCGGGTTGGCCTTGGAAACGAACAAAGCCTGCAGCGGGTAGCTATCATCGAGCAGCGCCGATACCATGCGGCTGGGCAGATACGGGCTGTCTTTGTAGGCACCGTTGGCGGCACCGTCCACCCGCGACCCTCGGGCGCCTGCGGCCGCTGTAAACTCCGGCCATGCGACCGTGTCACTACTGTCCACCAGCTGGATGCCGCCTTTTCTATTGATATTGCCGGCAAGGATGTTGAGTGTGTGCACCGCCATGGCATCACCGACACTGCCCGGGGTCGTGCCCCGGCCTTTGCCGTAAAGGGCCAGCGGGTTGTCCGCGCGGGCAAAAGCTCCGGCCAGACTGATGATGACATCCTCGTCCAAACCCGTCACGTCGGCCACCTTCGTGGGGTAGTAACCCGCCAGCGCTTTTTTCAGGGTACCGAATCCCTTACCGAGTTCCGGATGGGGATGCTTTTTGAGTATCAGGTGAGCCAGGCCCAAGGCCAGCGTGGCCTCGGTGCCCGGTTTGATGGGCAGCCATTGATCGGCCTTGGCGGCAGTGATGGATTTGCGCGCCTCGGCCTGGACAAGTTTTGCCCCGGCCGCCTTCCAGGCACTGTTGGCTTTGATCATCCGGACCGGAGCACCCCAGCCCTGGATAACGCCAGATCCGAAACTGATCACAAAATCCGCATTTTCCACATCGAAGCCGGCCGTAGCAGCCACACCATGCATTTTCTTGATAGCCAGTGCATACGCGTCTTCACTGGCCGGCATTTTGATGAAATTCGGTGAACCATAAGCCTGCAGGAAACGCTTCAGCAGACCGGGGACGGTACCGCGATCCGTATCGGCGATGCAAGCCACGCCTTTGGTCTTGTCAGCCGCCGCGATTTCATTCAACTTCTGGGCAATTTCTTCTATCGCTGCGTCCCAGGAGATTTTTTCCCATTGGCCGGCGCCGCGGGCACCGACTCTTTTCATCGGGTGTTTAACCCGGGTCGGCCCATAGAGCAGTTGGAGACCGGAAAGACCGAGCAGGCAGATACCGCCGTCAGTGACCGGGTGACCGCTCTGGCCCTCTATTTTGATAGCCCGGTCGTCTACTTTCCGAACCGAGATTCCGCATCCGCCCGGACAGAGGTCGCAGACCGAATCGGCATAGGAGACTTCGCCATTGAGCGGTACCGGTGTCCAGGGCCACATCTGGGTCCAGATCGAACTGTCATCAATCAGCTTCCAGGGAATGGGGGTCAGAGCCGTCCCTGCTGTTCCGCCGACTACAAACGACAAGAAACTTCTTCTGTCAATTTTCATGAATTCTACCCCTTACGTGTATCGTGTACGCCCGGTGTGCACTTCCCATCGGGCACAATCGCCAATTACTTGTGGCAGACAAAACAGGCGCCTCTTTGGGTCTGGACGCTCGTGCCTATACCTTTATGGGTCGTACCCGGAAACGCCGTGGCCGCTATTTCTCCAAAATGACGGCTAATCTCGGTGGACATACCACCTTGTGCACCGGGATCAAATTTCGTGTTCTGGTGGCATTCGGCACAGTCGTCCATCTTCATGCGGTCCCAGCTGTTCTTCTTGAGGCCGGCCATATTATGGCCCCAGATGTTGCGGCTGTAGCCGGTAATCCGGTTTTCCTCGTAAATCGGCGAGTGCTCGGATTCACCGATATGCCCGTGGCAGGTCACACAATCGTTTTTGGCCATCAGCACGTGGGCCGCATGGGAAAAGTAGACGCAGGGCGGCTGCTTGGAGTATACCAACCAGGGGACTTCGCGCTCTTTCTCTACATACTCGGCTACGAATTTGGCCTCCTCCTCAGTCTCTCCCAGCACACCCTCGTGGCATTCCACGCAGGAAGCCAGTTTGGGGATACCGGAGAAAGATCCGTCCTCCCGGAAGTAGTGACAGCTCTGGCACCCGTCATCAACCTCTTCGACATGCAGGGCATGGTTGAAATTAATGGGTTGTCGTTTTTGGGAGTAGAGAACCTTTGGAAAAATCACCCACCCGATAATGAGGCTAACCACCAGGCCGGCAATGAAAAACAGGATAATCGGCCCTCCGGCGCCATCATCCGCCCCATTGGCTGAGTCCTCTGAAACTGCTTGAGCTTTTTCATCGATTTTACTCATGGAAACTCCGTAAAACTGCGGTTTGTGGTTTCGATTGCCGGCGCAAGGGGTTCTGTAAGGCAATACCCCTAGCGCTGACCCTGACAACGCAAAACAGGTCCCTGTATGCCGGTTCGCTCGAGCCGGCAGATGGGTGCCTGCATTTCCCTGAAAGCACTGTAAATGCGCCTTCAGATGGGAAAATAATTTGGGCTTGTGTACATTGGAAGCACGTTTTTGTCAAGCGAAATCATTTCTCGGAAGGCGGCTTGAACGTCTTCCCGAAACCCGTCCAACGCGGCGGAATGGGACACCCAAGTATTTAAATATAAACAGTTTTTAAACAGGTGCGGAAGACTTTACTACGCGGACAGCTACCCGGTCCGGCAGTGGATCCGGGCGTGTAAAGGGACTTTCGGATTCAATCGCTTTTAGCTTGCTCCGTAACTGTGCAGTCCCGGTAGAAGATTGACCCCAAAGTAGGTGAAGAGTACGGCAAAAAATCCCACGATGGAAAGATAGGCGATGCGGCGGCCATGCCAACCCCGCATAAGCTTGGCGTGCAGCAAGGTCGCGTAGACGAACCAGGTGATCAGAGACCAGGTTTCCTTCGGGTCCCATCCCCAGTACCGGCCCCAGGCGGAGTTGGCCCAGACGGCGCCGGTGATAATTCCGGCGGAAAGGAAGAGAAAACCGAACATGACAAGCTGATAATTCAGTTCATCAAGAATACGGGGAACGGGAAACCGGGCCAACAAGGGACCGGGCTCCCCGCTTTCGCGCTGGCGGATCAGGTACATGATACTGACTCCGAACGCGATGGCAAACGCGGCGTAACCTACAAAACAGAGGACGACGTGGGCGATCAGCCAGTTGCTCTTCAGGGCTGGTATCAGTGGCTGGATGCGGTCACTGATATCCGGCGACAAGGAGGCATAGGCAATGGCCAGGAAAGCCAGGGGGGCACAAAACACTCCGATGATACGGCTCTTGTAACGCCACTCGATAACCAGATACATAATGCCGATGACCAGCGAGAAGAACGTCAGGGATTCATAGAGATTGGAGAGCGGCGCGTGACCGATGCCCAGCACGTAGGACTCCCGCCATCTCAGCAACAGGCCGAAAAGGTTGCCGGCCACCGCCAGCAGAGTCGTCGCGGTGGCCAACTTGCCCGGCAGTTCCTTTTTAAAGATCCAGGCCGCCAGATATAAAAAAGCGGCGGCACCATAAATGAACGTAACGATGGATAAGATTTGGGAGTTGTTCATGTTTGATCCTCTACATTAGCTTGCACGCTGCGGCCAGGGCCTGTTTCAAAATTGTCTCCTGATCCAATCTTCAGCCTGCGCTTAAGCTACGTCAGATAAACTTTATTGAGCGTAAGGCCGCCTTGCCTGCCCGTCAGGCGAAGCTTATAGCGCAGACTGATCCGGTGTCTTGTCCGGCGTAGCTTGAAAAGCGCTGACGGAAGCTCCCAGAGCGAAGACTGGACCTTGTACCAAACTCCTAGTTTAGAAACAGCGCCTAATATCATCTGCCGGTCTGATTACGAGTTCTCTGTCAGTTGCTGGGCCAAGCGCTCTATCCGGTTGTCCATCCCAAGCTTGTTCTTGTTGGCCGTCCCGGAAAAACTGAGCAGGGTTTTCCCGGCAGCGTCCTCCGCCTCCACCAGGATCTGCTGGTGGGACATAAAAAAGGTGATGAAGCAGCCGGCCAGCATCAGGATGAAACCAGTGTAAACCACCCAGACGCCGGGGTCCCGGGTCACCTGCAGACCGGTGAAATATTTTTCTTCCTGCCCCACAACGGAAATGAAAACGTCGCCTTTGCGCATGCGGTCAAAACTCGGGAACCGAACGGGTAACAGGATCTGCTGGGGTTCGGCATCTTTGACTGTCAGGGTTGCCACATAAGCCGTCCCGATATTGTGCCCCTTGAAGGTAGCCTGGCGGTTTAGACCCTTTAGGGTGAGCTTGCCGAGGTTCTCGGGGATCGCGACCGTTTGGCCAGGCTGCATGTTTTCCATGTAATTCATGCCCGTCTCTTTGCTGGTGAAACCGATAGTAACCTTGTCGGACGGAATCTGGCCGTAGCTGGATTGAAAAATGTTGATCCCCCGGAATCGGATCGGATCATTGACGATGATGCTCTTGGAGTAGACCGGGTTTCCGTTTTCAAGCAAGGTCAAATCGGACCGGAATTCTTGCGGAGCCCCGTTTTCATAAAAACTCACATCGAAATCGTCGCAGCGAATGCTGAAATCGAGTTTGTAGGCCTGGTTGGAATTCCTTAAGCGGATGGTATCAACCGTCTCGCCTTCGGCAATGTTCACGCTCCCCTCGAACCCGTAAAGCGACCCGATAATACTGCCCAGCAGTAGGAGCACGATACTGGTGTGTACCACGTAAACACCCAGCCGTGTCCAGCGCCGCTTCTCCGCAAAGACGAGGAAGCCCTTATCCGTATTTTCAACCTGCAGCTTCCCGAAACTTCCAGCAACCATTTTCTCGACGGCCGGTTGCAGATCGTCCGGACTGCCCTGGTGCTCCACCGTCTTCCGGTTGGACAATTTTCGGAATCGTGCGGCTTTGATACCTTTCCGGGATCCGCGCACAATTTTCCAGACGGTCGGAAACCGGTCGATTGAACAGACAATTATATTCACGGTTAGGGCCAGCAGCAGCAGCAGGAACCACCAGGCATGGTACATGTCAAACAGGCCCAGGACACTGAGAAACCTGAATCCGAACTCACCGAAGGCCTGTATATAATCGGAAGGGCTTTGATTTTGGGGAATCAAAGTACCCAGAATTGAAGTGCCCGCCAAGGTCAAAAGGACGACTACAGTCAGCTGTACCGAAGAGAAAAACTTCCAAAATTTATTTATTATATCCAGAACTTACCCCCTAGTAACACAGGTTTGACGCACGTTGTGACAGTGAGTCATACCAAAAGGCACCCCGTTGGGCAACTGCTTTAATGATATCCATTATCAATAACATTTAATGCCTATAAGCCAAAACAACCTGCCATCAGGGAGCGTCTTTGGATGTCACCAGGATAGTTGCTGCCCGGTCGTTCACCAAGTACGTTCGGGCAGCCGTTTCCACCTCCGCCACGGTTATGCCGGCATAATCAGTCAAAATATTCCGACTCCATTGCAACTGCTCCGGGTGGGCCTTTGAACCGGCCATGACGGTGTTAAGCCAATAGGCGTTGCGGCGCCGGGCATCGCGTATCCCGCTCAATGTGGGGTCCAACGCCCGTTTCAATTCGTCCGCAGTGATACCGGAAGTGGCAACCGTTTGCACGATCTTGCGAACCTCGTCGCGTATGAAGGCGACCTTATCCGGCGCCACCTGGACATAGGTCAGAAACACCCCGTATCCGGGATAGGCGCGACTGGGCCGGTTGAATGCCGCCGTCGTATACGCGGCCCCCAGTTTTTCCCGGATACCCACCCGCAAACGTTCGCTCACGATTTCACTCAGGACCGACAACCGCCGGGTGCGTTTTATATCCCACACATCCGCGGTGGGATAGGCCACTATGGTCAGACCTTTGGGTAACCGCGTCTGGACTTTGAGTGTCAGTAACTGACCCCTTGAAAAGGTCGGCGGCCGGCGGTCTGCAGTCTCAGCAGCAGGCTCCCTGGACGGAAGGTTGCCGAAATAGCGGGACAGTAGGGCGCGGGTCGCCGGTATGTCAAAGTCCCCGACCACTGACACCTCTAACGGACCCTGAGCAAGGGCCGGCATCAGCCAGGTCTTAATATCCGCCAGGGTGAGTTTCTGAATCTGGTCCTTGTGCGGCAGGCCAAATCGATCGTCGCCGCCGGATAGAAATCGCAGACCTGCCAGTGTCAAGGCCCCGTTGACCGATTTCTCCAGCGACAGGTAGCGTTGGTTGAACTTTTCCAGGCTGTGTTGGAAGGCATCTGCCCGGAACCCAGGGTCGGTCAGATGGGTATAGAGCAGTTGCACCAATGTCTCGATTTCCGCCTGCGCACATTGGCCCTTGAAATAGAAACTGTCCTCGGCCACTTTAAAATTTACCGACAAGTTTTTACCTGCCAGAGCCCTTTCCAAGGCATCCTTGTCCAAAGACCCGAGAGCGCTTTCGTTTACGACGGATTCGGTCAGCGGACCCAATCCAGGCCGATCTTCCGGTTCATGCGACCGTCCGCGGCCGAAATCCACCCGGATAGCGACCTGGTCCGCCTCGAAATCGGTTTGTTTCAAATTCAGGCGCACGCCATTGGCAAGGTCCACCTGCAAAATTCCCAGGTCGGCAACTGCGCGGGCCTGCATTATTTGCCCTGGCCCGACAGGTGCTGCCAGGTAGGGAAACTGAACCAGGTTCGCTTGTACCGGTGCCGCCACCGCGTTGGCCCGGCTCCGGTCGTAAATATCCAGGATCAATTGCTCCGGATTCTCACCGGCAACGCTCAGATCGGCATTTCCGGTGACCAGTATCAGGCGATGGTCTGTCGCCCAGCTGTCGCGAAAGGTCGCATTGACCCTTTTTAAGGTAGTATCCGCCAGCATGGGGGCCAGCAATGCCAGTTCCTGGGCCGGGGATAGAATGACACGCTCGGCATTTATTTTACGGATCAGGTGCCGGGACAGAGCCGGGCTCTGGCGGGTGGCGGCCTTTTTTACCGCATGTTCGAGCTCCGCCAGGAGGTCCTTTCTGACCCGGTCGAGTTCTGCGGCGGTAAATCCGTATACCAGGGCCTGGCGCAAAAGGGTTTCAAGGGATACGAGGGTTTTCTCCCAGTTCGCGGGGCTGCAATCTGCCGAAAGCTCGGTATAGCGTATCCGGTTGAGGAACAACCCGACCCCCGCGCGGCCTTCGGTGTAAGGCGTCCCCGGTTTTCCGATCCGGGCGTCCAACCGGTTGTTCAGAATGCGCCGGCCGACTTCCTCCAGCAATCTTCTCTGGCGATAGGCCCGATTGTCTTTGAAGGGTGCACTGGACCGTAGGGTTTCGATACGCACGCTGGTTTTATCCGCCTCCATCTCAAAATGGTAGAAGCTCTTTTCTCCCCGGTGGACCAAGGAGCCGAACTCGGGCACCGGCCGACGGTTGCCCCGGGCCTGGATCGCACTGAATTGATCGGCGATCATCTTCTCTACCTGTTCGGTCTGGAGGTCGCCGACCATCACGATCATCATTTTTTCGGGGCGATACCAGGCGTCATAGAATCCTTTTAGGCTTGCACGGTCGGCGTTCGCAATGGAAGCCTTGGTCCCGATGGGCATCCGCAAGGGAACCAGGGTGTTCGGCAGCTCGAAGTTGGCGGTGGCCACCCAGGTCCGATAGGCAACCGAATCGCGTGTGCGTTTTTCCGCCAGGATGATGCCCCGCTCACGCTCCACTTCGGATTCCAGCAGCAGGGCACCCTGGGCGTAATCGTTCAGCACCAGCAACCCTTCCGCAATGCTGGCGGCCGAGTTATCCGCGAGCAGGATGTCATAGACAGTTTCCCGGAACCCGGTATGGGCATTGGCATCAGGACCAAATTGCATGCCGATGCGCTGAAAGTACTTGACCAGTTCCCCAGGCTGGAAATTCGTTGATCCGTTAAACAGCATGTGTTCCAGAAAGTGGGCGGTCCCCTCTTCTCCATCGTCTTCATGCAGCGAACCGGCCTGAATGTTGAGATGCATGCTGACCCGCCCGGCCGGCTCTTTGTTTTCCATAACAACATACCTGAACCCGTTGGGCAGCTCTCCAAACAGGACCGCCGGGTCAGGATCCAAATCGCTGGCCAGGTGGGCCCATGGCAGGGAATTGAAATCCGCAGATCGGACTGGTTGAACCGGCATTTCCAGTGATGCGGTGCAACCGCCCATAAAAACCGCAGACAACAACAGGGCCCCAATAGCCAGATACGTGCCCATCTTTACATATGCTTGGATTGACTTATTTCGGTACATCCTGGAACCTTCATGTAGGAAAATAAAAAAGTCTCCGGCCGCCGAACTTTAATACCAGCGACCGAAGACTTTGGGAAATGACCACCACGGAGCAGTGTTGGGATGAATAACTGCCCTCAGGCAAAAGCCATATTACGCTTTCTGGTAAACGCCGCGCGATACGGACTTAATTTTGCCCCTCTTCGAAAGTTTGTAAAGGGCATTGCTAAGTTGCCTTGAATCCAGGCCGGTTTTTTTCTTGAGGTCGGCAATGGATACGCCCGCCTTACTTTTACCAACGACAGCCATAACCTTTGTTAGAACCGTTCCGGCTTTGGCGCCGGCGGCTTTTTTCTTGGCGGGGGCTTTTTTCTTGGCAGCCTTTTTCTTGGCAGCCTTTTTCTTGGCGACCTTTTTCTTGGCAGCCTTTTTCTTGGCTACTTTTTTCTTGGCGACCTTTTTCTTGGCCACTTTTTTCTTGGCCACTTTTCGCTTGGTTACCTTTTTCTTGGCGGCCGCAGCTTTCTTCTTAGCAGCAGCGGCTTTCTTCTTGGCGGCGGCGGCTTTCTTCTTGGCCACGGCAGCGGCTTTCTTCTTGGCGGCGGCGGCTTTCTTCTTTGCGTCGGCCGCAGCCTTCTTCGCTTCAGCCTGTATTTTCTTTTTAAGGGATTCAGCCTGGCGGGTAAGTTGTTTCAGGGCCTTTGTAATGTTGTTAACCTGCTCCTTCAATTTCGCCATTTTTGTTCCTCCGTGTTTTGGGGTAACAATTCAGAAACCCTGTCATTGTTTAGCAGTAGATAAAAAAGGCTCTTATTTGAAGTAGTATATATCTAATAAAGTCATTGTCAAATAAAATATTCGGTTCTCTAAAAAGCTCCAGCAGGCATAAAGTACTCGGATATGGGGTCCATATCCCAGGTAACGTCTTTCCAAGTGATCTTTGAAGTTTTTACAGCCTGCTGGACGATACGCAT
>Ga0126331_1000252_pt1 | contig 20769 bp, 19 predicted proteins | sample InaspJWI98metaG_FD_96379 | JGI IMG/M metagenome (GOLD analysis project Ga0126331, IMG submission 96379) | Marine gutless worms symbiont microbial communities from Oahu, Hawaii - Inanidrilus sp. 2 OAHU.JWI-98 metaG | ecosystem: Host-associated > Annelida > Digestive system > Unclassified | place... | reverse complement strand
TTATCCTGGTTCATGGGTGGTGTATCCTTTCCTTTTTAGTGTGGCCGGTTGACTGCTGCTAACAATCTACCGGTGGATACACCGCCTTTTCCTTTAAACACAACTTTTAAATATAACTCATTACCCCGGTATTGCCGGTGATGGAATGTAGCATGGGCATATGCATCATTTATTAGGGCAAAGAGATTTATTCAGAATCATTAATTGGTCAGTATATATTTCGGTTGATTCATTATTGTCAAGAATTTTTTAACGAAAAAATCATAATCAATTAACGATTTAAATTGGTTGAAGCAAATCTGACAATGAAATATTTACTATAAATTTTAGTAAGTTATCTCTATTCACGCTTGTGGTGATAAAAAAACAAATTTCATCAGCCATTTTGATATTGACAATAGCAGTTATTTTTTTTATCAAAAAAAATCATTTAAATATCAAATTAGTTCATAAATATCAAATTCAGGATTCGGTATTCTCAAGGCGCAGACAGCAAATACGTCATGATTGATGGCGATGGCCGGTTCTTCAGGCAAAATAGCAGAATTTAAAACAAGGGGTAGAGGGTAAGGTTATGCTTCCGTTTGAAAGGCGAGAAATTATTTTAGATGCTTGCCGTAAATCAAAAAGGATTAAAATAAACGAGCTGCTCGAGTTGACCCGCTGTTCGATGGCAACACTCAGAAGAGATATCAATTTCCTCCTAAAAAAAGGAAGTATCAGGAAATTCAGGGGAGGTGTCTCTTATGCTGAACAGCCGCACCTGAAAGGCGATTTACGATATAACCACCGTTTGCAGCTTTATTCTCGAGAGAAGGAGGCCATCGGTCTTGCCGCTCAAAAGTATATTCAGGACGGTGAGGTCATCGTTTTGCTATATGGAACCACAACGATTCATGTCGCGCGGCATATCGATCCAAATAAGAATATTACGCTAATTACAAATGGAATTGACGTTGTATTTGAGTTGAGAAACAAGCCGAATGTGAAAGTGATCGTCTTGGGGGGCATTATTAATTACTCGAATAATTGCATCGAAGGTCCGACGGTTCCAAGAATGCTACAGAAATTTAATAACTCAAAAGTAATTCTCGGTGCCGGAGGCATTACCGAAGAAAAAGGTATAACCAACTATGAATTTCTCGGTTCTACATACGTCAGCGAAATTGTGAAATTGTGCAGCAAAATCATTGTGGTTGCGGATCATTCGAAATTTGGCCGAAATGTCTTGACAAAGGTCATGCCTTTTGAGGATGTGAACGTTTTTATCACGGATTCCGGTGTATCTGCTGATTTCATTAAGTTGTTTAAAAAATACGCTATAGAGTATAAGATCGCAAACATGAAACAGATTCCTTAGGGTTCAGCTTTTCGTCATCTCCACAGTAATTTACATACCCTTTTTGTCAACGTGGCTACCTAGCCTTGTTTAGTGGATATTTTCGTTTATCTAGGGAGGTTGATTTAATGAAAGAAATGAAAGTATTGTGCCCCACTGGCGGTCTCGGATATGGCTTCCCCGAGGAATCTTTCGAAGAAGGCCTAAAAAGAAGTCCTGATGTGATTGGAGTTGATGCCGGATCGACGGACCCGGGCCCCTATTATCTTGGTTCAGGCAAACCAATCCTCAGCTGGGAAGCCCAGAAAAAGGATCTGGAAATTTTGCTGGGGGCACAACAGAAGCTTCATATTCCTGTCATAATCGGGTCAGCTGGAGGTTCCGGCTCCCAGCCGGGTTTGGATCAAACCATCGGCATCATTAGAGACCTAGCCAAGGAAAGAAATTTTAACTTCAAATTGGTTCGAATCGCCTCTGACATGGATAAGGAATTCCTCAAGAGTTCTCTGAATGACGGTAAAATCAGGACTTTTGAGCTGCCGAAGGACCTAACGACAGAAGATATCGACAGTAGTGAAAGGATCGTTGCCCAGATGGGTATAGAGCCATATATTGAAGCCTTAAAAATGGGCGCTGATGTCATTGTGGCCGGTCGATCCTACGACCCGGCAGTCTTTGCGGCATTACCCATGATGGGGGGCTTTGATCCTGGTTTGGCGATTCATATGGGAAAAATACTAGAGTGCGGTGCAATGGCGGCCGAACCCACCGCAGGGGCTGACTGCATTTTCGGTACTATAAGAGAGGATCATTTTGTCATAGAACCGCTAAACAGGAAAAGGAAGTGCACCGTTGAGTCGGTTGCTGCCCATACGTTATATGAAAAGGAAAGTCCGGTGAAGCTGTTCCTGCCGGGGGGCATGATCGATTTGACAGAGACGACCTTCGATCAGTTCAGTGACCGGGCGGTTCGAGTTGCCAAGACAAAGTTTGTCAAGTCGGATCAATATACCTTGAAATTGGAAGGATCGAAAAAGGTCGGATATAGGTCCATTTTCATTGCAGGAGCCAAGGATCCGATACTCATCCGTGAGGTGGACAATCTCACAGGGATTGTGAGGAAAAATGTGGAGAGTGAACTGTCCTATAGTCCCGGGGATGACTACCAGCTTGTTTTTCATATATATGGAAAGAACGGTGTAATGGGTGAGTGGGAGTCTGCGAAGGATGTCGAAAGTCACGAATTGGGTATTGTCGGGGAAGCGGTTGGGCGGACCCAAGAAATAGCGCATGCCGTTTGCACGTATGCCCATGGAGTGATGCTTCATTATCCCTACGAAGGCCGAAAAGCGACATCTGGCAACCTGGCGTTTCTTTATTCTCCGTCTGATTTCGACCTAGGGGAGGTCTTTGAGTTCAATATCTATCACCTTCTGGAAGTGGATGATCCGATCAGCTTATTTCCCATAACCCTGGAAGATGTCTAAGGTAATTCTAAAAGGAGTATAGAGATGGCGGACAAGAGAAAGCTTGGACATTTGGCAAAATTTCTAAGAAGCAAAAACGCAGGGCCCTTCAAGCTTACGCTTGATATCTTTTTCAACAATTCTCAAGATTATAAAAAGGTAAAAGAGTCAAACGCTATAAACAAAGGGCTCATCTCAAAACTCTACATGCTTGAGAACCAGGACGACATATCCATCATTGAATTCGATCAGGCCGCTGCTATTAAGATCACTTTCCCGAGACGAATCGCCTCTGGGAATATAGGCGATTCGGACATCTATGGCGCGCAGCAACATGCCCCTCTTTATGAAATAGAAATTCCCTGGGATTGAGATTAATATTAATTATTGGGGGTGATAATTACCTTTTTGACATTCTCCTGTTTGTTTTTAATCAGGTTCACACCCTGTTCGAACTCCGCTAACGGCAAACGATGGGAGACGAGTTGTTTGACGTTGATGCGTCTATTTTTCAACAGTTCAATCGCTTGAATACTGTTGCGCACCGAGGTGAATGAGGTTAAGATCGTCAAGCCTTTGATAAAAAGCGTAAATGCATCGAACGCAACTTTGGTTTTCGGCGGCACGCCAAACAGGAGAATTGTTCCGCCTTTTCGGGCAAATTCCGGCGTACGCGCCATCACGGGAATGACACCGGTTGCATCAATCACGACTTCAAACGCTTCCCCGGGAAGATCGTCAAGAGAGCGGCAGATCTGATCTGCCCCTGCTTCTTTCGCAGTGTCAGCCCGTGCTTGATCCAGTTCAACGACTGTGACGCTTCGCGCTCCCTGGACTTTTACGGTTTGAAGTAAAAGATTTCCGATCGGTCCTGCCCCCAAAATGGCGACATGATCGGCCAGTCGAATCCGAGCTTTTTGGACGCCGTGTAATACACAAGATAGCGGTTCGACAAAGGCTCCTTCTTCGAATTCGAGACCTCCGATGTGAAAAACCGCTTTCTCCGGAGCGACCACGTATTCAGCCATCCCGCCCGGCAAAGTCACGCCGACAGCCTGCCAATTCTCACAGAAGTTCTGTTGATTATTGAAACAATAGCTGCAATTGTCACAGGCAATATTCGGTTCCACAGCGACATGGTCTCCGGGCTGAATTCGAGAGACGGCTGTGCCGACCTGTTCAACAATTCCGGCAAATTCATGACCGGGAATCGCCGGATAATCGGCCATGAATTCTCCTTCTAAAATATGAATATCCGTCCCGCAAATCCCACTGGCCATCACGTTAATCAGTACCTCATTGGGACCGGGTTCTGGTCGATCCAGTGTGATAATTTGCGATTCATGAGCTTTAGTAATCTGCAAGGCCTTCATTGTTGACATTGTATCGTATCCCTATCCTTATCCTTCCAATGTGATATCAATTTCTTGTGCCATCTCATCAGTTGCGAATTACTTGTTGTGTTTTCGTATCAAACAGGTGCATCTTTCGCATGTTAAAGTACACTTCTGCTTCCTTATGAAGCCGCGATTTCGATTCGGAATCGACGCGCGCGGTGAATCTTTTCTGCCCGGTCACCATTTCCAAAATTATCTCTGCGCCTAACGGTTCAATCCCTTCCACTACCGCGTTGAATTTCTCCCACTGGCCCCGGGAGTCTTCCGGCAAGGCATCGGCAATATGCTCCGGACGAATCCCGAATGTCACATCTTTGTCCTTGTAGCTGCCATAGACGTCATGATACTCCTTCGGCACCTTGACTTGAAAACTTCCGGTGTCAACAGCCAATCCGCCATCAGCCTGCACGAGTTTCGCGCGGAAAAAGTTCATTGCCGGACTGCCGATAAAACCGGCCACAAATTCGTTGTCCGGAAAATTATAGACTTCTAACGGCGACCCGACTTGCATAATGTAGCCATCTTTCATGATTACAATTCGATCGCCCATCGTCATGGCTTCCACCTGATCGTGGGTCACGTAAATCATAGTGGTTTCCAACCGATGTTGCAGTCTTGTGAGTTCGGCCCGCATCGTCACGCGGAGTTTGGCATCCAAGTTGCTGAGCGGCTCGTCAAAAAGGAATACTTCCGGCTCCCGCACAATGGCCCGGCCGACCGCAACACGCTGGCGTTGTCCACCGGACAGTTGTTTCGGTTTACGTTCCAGGAGTTGAACAATCCCAAGAATATCAGCCGCTTTGCGCACGCGCCGGTCAATTTCCTCTTTGGGGAACTTGCGCAGTCTCAGCGCGAAGGCCATATTCTTATAGACGTCCATGTGGGGATAGAGCGCGTAGTTTTGAAAGACCATCGCAATATTCCGATCCTTGGCCGCCACATCATTGACCACCCGGTCGCCGATCAGGATCAGGCCGTCAGTCACTTCCTCTAATCCGGCGACCATCCGCAGCGTGGTAGATTTGGCACAGCCGGACGGACCGACCAACACCACAAATTCTTTATCGTAGATTTCCAGATTGATCGAATTGACCGCCTGGAACCCATTGGGATAGCGTTTGACTAAATCTTTTAACGTTACTCCTGCCATATTAAAATCCTCCTTAGGCGAGAACAGCATTCGTATCCTAAAATCAATGGATTTTCAGGAGATAGAGAACAGGACGTTCATCGAATCATTGCTCAAATGTCATTGAGAGTGGCTCAGGCATTACCCTTTAACCCCACCTGCTGTCAGTCCTTTCACCAGCGATTTCTGACTAATCCATCCAAATATCACCGCGGGTAAAATCACCACAGTGGATGCGGCAGACAGTTGGGCCACAAACATCCCTTGCTGTTCTCGAAATCGGGCCATATAGACGGGCAGCGTCGCGGCCTCATTGCCGGTCAGATTGAAGGCCAGGAAAAACTCATTCCAAATAAAGACAGCCACCAATAATCCGGCAGAAATAATCCCGGTTCTCACCAACGGAACCGCAATGAGCATAAGCTGCTGAAAGCGTGAACATCCATCTATATCGGCCGCTTCGAGAATTTCTACCGGCACATCAGAGAAGAACGAGTGCAGCATCCACACCACAATCGGCACGTGAAATCCCACATAGATAATCAGCAACCCGAACGGGTTATCGATAAGATTGAATGTTTGAAACCAGGTATACAATGGAATAATCACGGCGACCGGAGGCAGCAAAATAGTGGTCAGGAACCAGAAATAGACCTTTTTATTCGTTCCCTGGTGTTTAAATTTTCCGAACGTGAGCGCAAAGGCCGCGGGAATTCCTAAGAGCAGACAGACGATTGTTCCGGCGCAAACCTGAAATAGCGAATTTTTTAAATAACCGTACATCGCCTCGTCACCTAACACCTTCCGGAACGTGTCCAGCGTCGGGCTGAAGAACAGCGACGGACTGACAGCATCATATTCTGTTTTAAAGGCCGATAAATGCATATACAGAACCGGTGAAAAATAGAGTATGGCCACCGTAAAGATGAGGATCGTCATTACTGTTATTCTTACCGCTTTTTTCAATCGTATTGATCGCTGAATTTCTTGAATCGTCCGATTGTCACTCATTGCGACCTCCTATTTAGTCATAGATGGCGCTTCTTTTTTGAATAGATTTAAACAGGATATTGATGCCGATCAACGTCAGGACGACTGTGATGACGGCTAAGGCTCCAGCCCGGCCCACATTCGAGGCATTGAACACTTGCATGTAGACCGCGTAGGGCAGTGTATACGAGCTTGTTCCGGGACCGCCGGCGGTGGTCACCAGGATAAGCCCAAACTCTTTCACAAGAAAGATGAGCCCTAACATCATCGCGACGCTGATATGTTTTCGAATCATCGGCAGTTTCACCAAAAAGGTGCCCTGCCACCAATTCGTGCCGTCCACCTCCATGCTGTCCACAATCTCCTCAGGAATACTCTGCAATCCTGCCAACATCATGAGCACGAAGAACGGCATCCACCGCCATGAAAACAGGAACACGATGACAGCGATGGGGTGATAGCTGATTAAGTCAACAGGGGTAAATCCTAGAAATTTGGCGATCACGCCATACCATCCGAATGTCGTGTTTAAGATCGTGGTTTTCCAGATCACCCCGCTGGCTGTAGACATCACGAAAAATGGTCCTAAAATTAGAGTCCTGGCGATATTCACACCCGGAATGGCATGATCCAGCAACAACGCGAGCAAAAAGCCGACGATTGTACATAACGCCAGGGCACAGAACGTAATGAGAATTGTCTGCCAGACAATAGAATAAAACTCAGGAATTTGGGGCCAATCTTGGATCCTCAGAAAATACCAAAAGTTTTTGAATCCATAGAATTTCACCGGCAGGTCGGGGCGCGCCAGGTTCCATCTGAGGGTCGAGTAGATCAGGGTTAAGAGAAACGGCACCTGGGTGACAACAGCCACCGTAATAATCCCCGGAATTAAGAATGGCCAATCTTTATTTTTCGTCATGACATTGTCCTCTTTAGCGCGGTGCCCATGATGGTTTCATAGACAAGAAACACTGAGAAGAAACAATACGTTGGACATGGGGATTGATTAGATTGCCTTTGTGATCAAAACGACCAGCCAGAGACCGATGGAACGGTCTCGGACTGGTCTGTTTCATCACATGATAAGAGCATGATTATTTATATCCGCCGTCTTCCGCGACCTGGTCAAACAATTTCTGGGTTCTGCTGATCGCTTCATCCAGGGTAAGTTTATCGACCACATAATCCGCCAGATATTCCGTCATTCTCGTTCCGGCATCGGCAAACTCAGGAATCGCAATATACTGGAGGCCGACATAAGGAACCGGCTCCATCGTTGATTTGGTGAAGTCGGTTGATTCGAGGGTTTTTAAGGTCATCTCAGCATACGGCGTTTTCGCATACACCGGGAGCTTATAGGTTGACGCCCGTGACGCCGGAGGCGTACTGGCCCCGGTGGGATCGAGTTCGACCGTCATTTTGATATATTCTTTTGAGGTCGCCCACAGCATGAAATTGAATACAGCTTGCTTCTTCTCCGGTGACGACTTAGGGTTAATTCCCATCGCCCAGTTCCACAGCCAGGAGGTATTCACTTTCATTTTTTGATGCGGAGGCATGACGTAGCCGACTTTCCCTCGAACGGCCGAGCCTTTGGCTTCCAGCGGCGGCGCGATAGACGTCGCATCATAGTAAATCCCGGCTTTGCCTGACTGCATCAGTGCGATACACTCGTTGTAAGTATAGGAGAGGATATCCGACTGTCCGGCTTCGCGCAGGATCTTTTTATACATCTGCCAGGCCGCGCGCTGTTCCGGCGTATCGATGGTCGCGTTCCAGTCCATATCGTAGAACCGACCGCCAAAGGCATTGACAATCGTGACAAACGGTGCACCGCTCATTCCCCAGCCCGGCGCACCACGCATGGTCATACCGACGATGTCATTGCCCGGATCATGAATTTTTTTCGCCAGTTCGTAGATTTCGTCCCAGCTCGGTTCAGCCGGCATGGTCAAATTCTTTTTGGCAAAGAGTTCCTTGTTATACATGACGAACGAGGCTTCCCCGTAGAAGGGTATCGCATACATATTACCCTTATAGGACAGCGATCCCACCATGCCCTTGATCAGATCATCCCGATCATACCACGCTTTCTTTTCGGGCGAGAGCGCGTCAAAATACGGCTCCAGATTCTCCAACCACCCGAATCGCGCCCAGTTGGACGCCTCATAAGGGCCTATATAGAACATATCGTAGGTCGTCCCTCCGGTCGACGCTTCGGTGGTCAGTTTTTGGCGTAAATCATTTTCGGGCAGGACGGAAATATTCACCGTGACACCGGGAGCAGAATACTTTTCGCGGGTAATCCTTTCCATTGCCTGAGAAATCGGGTTATTTGCTAATGCAATATTTATCGTGACATCTTGTGCGAAGACCTGCGTTCCACCCATCAGGGATAGCAGTACACCTACCATTACGACTAAAGCTGTTAGTGTCTTTTTCATGTCATTGTTCTCCTGAACACATTGAATAGATGCATAACGGTTTTTCAAGTAACCGTATACAACCACAGTTGATATTGTACACTCTTCTAACCCATTTTGACGACGAGATCTTCTCAGGCGGCCACCTTCACCTCCTTCATATCTAGATAGTATCCTTTACTCAGCGCATGGGAACACGTTCATCCCTTGACAGGGAGCCGAACCCTGTCAGGATTCACCAGAGAGAGTTCAGTGCGTAAGTATTTGTTGTTTTAAATATTTTTAATTAAAAGCTTTGTTATTCGCGGAAACGATCGTACCTACGACTGTGTTGGTCAAATTGGTCTGTCGGTCAAGGTCAGCTTTGGACGCTTCACCCAAGCGGCGGATCGCCTGAAGCACACGCCTTTCGTTGTAAGGTGGAAGAGAGTTGGTTATAGGTAGTTGTCCAATAAGAATAAGGAAGCACCGGGTTGTGTGAAAGTCCAGTTTTTTATCAGACTATCTTCAGTTAAACGCTTTATAATTATACAATATCTTAAAAACAGCCGTGATTTCAGCAATAAAATTAATTAGACCTAATTTCATTAGGATATTCCCGCAATTTTTGTCAAGTATTATTTAAAACCGCAACAGCCCCGAGATGAACGACAGGAACCTTGGTTGAGCGGCTTTTCTCAAAAAGATGTGCCGAGCTCTTTGCGCATGGGGATTCGCCAAATCCGTCCGTAAACACATCGCTATCACCGACATGCATACCCTGCCTGTAAGTATTTACTCGAAAAAAAGCCGATGCCCGATGGAACCGGCTTCTATACATCCAAAGATCGGAAATCATATTTGGACATGTTGCAGGCGCGGGCATAGATGCCGATAACGTCCCGTATGCGGTTGATGATGAGTGCTTCAACATCGTTCGCGATGGTTCCTTTACTGACCGCCCTGTACTGGTTAGGCATGTACTGGCTCAGCAGAGACTGGGAAATCGGATTTTCCTTGAGATTGGAAACCAGTTTCGCAACAGCTTCCTGAATCTTATCGTTCTGCCAATAGTAGCGCGAACGGTCGGAGAAGCTGTACTTGCGTTTATACGCTTGCGTGGCTCCATCGCCCGTATAGTATTTCTGCCAATACTTTGGCTCTGCGAGCATTACGGCTTCAATCACTTCACGCAGTTTGGAGGTTTCGATGCCCTTCGGCTCCAGCATTTCCTCTTCGATCATAGCGAGGGCGAACAGCGCTTCGCGGTAGCTGAAGGTCAGCCACGGCCCCACTTTGAGGATGCAGAAGTGATCTTCCACCAATTTGGCCAGACCGGTTTCGGACTGGTAGTCGGTAGAGTGCGCTTCGTAAACGAAACGATCCTGCTTCATGATCTCTTCGCTGAGGCCTTTAGCGGCGTCACGGTCATAGTGAAAAACCTGGTCGTCGCCGAATTCAACGCCCGGCTGAACAACTATGCCATATACTCGGTTCCAAGCATCGGAAAGCCCTTCGGCCTCAAAAGCAGCCTTGGTGACTTCGATGGTCTTGATGGCATCGGCCGGCGTGGTCGGTGCTACGGATTCTTCCTCTTGCTGAGCACCGCCCGGAATCGGGACTTCGGTACCGATGCTGTAGACCGGTTCAGGCTGGCCGGCCCGAAACGCTGTGTGCGTTTCTTCAGCAACTTTCGCCATGGCGGCGGCACGCGATGCAACGATTTCATCGGCCAGCGGCCGATGGCGATCACCTTCGTCGTCGGCGCAGAACATAGAAGCGTCGAGGTGGATCTTCTGATATCCGGCTTTCACGTATTCTTTGATCAGATCCAGCGCCTTCGCCATTGCGGGCTCGGCGTTTTCAGACTGCCATGCATTCGGACCCAAGTGGTCGCCGCCCAGCAGGATATTATCCTTGTTGTAACCGACTTTGGCGGCAATACCGTTGACATAGTCCACGAAGTCGGCCGGCTTCATGCCGGTGTATCCACCGAACTGGTTAACCTGGTTGGAGGTCGACTCGATCAGCAGGATGGAACCGTCTTGTTTCGCCTGAAGCATGGATGCTTCCAGCACGGTGGACTGGGCGGAACAGACGGAATATATTCCCGTCCCCTTTCCGGCGCGGTTGTCGGCCAGAATCTGTACATATTTATCTACTGAGCTCATTGATATCTCCTTCGGGGATCCATTTCCGGCGTTTTGAACGTTCGTGCGTGTAATCCGGGCGGTCGTCCAATTCGGCCTAGGTCAACCCGGAATATACAACCAGATCCTGCTCAGTGATGGGCTCATCGGTTTCGAGATACAATCCGAACGCCGCGGCGATCGGCTGCGCGGTTTGCTGTGCACATATGAGCGGAGAGCAGATAATGTGGTCGAGTTGAACGATGTCCTTCATCATCTATGATAAGCCACCATCGCCCCGTGCGGATGATCACATAATCCCGCTGGAAGCGGGGTTAATCCTAGATTTAAAAAAACCAGCCGCAACCACACTGGTGGACTATACTTAAATAGGCCTGGAATTACAATTCCATAGGAAGAATTAGTATTGACATCAAATACTACCTTGGTTATCAGGATGGTCATAGCGGTCATTTAATTGGCGTCTCAATATGCTGGGTCACATCTGAAACCAGTACTCAATTCACCTTTTTAATACATCAGGAGCAAAAATTACATGAAACGTCTCAAGGGAAAATCAGCTATAATTACGGGTGCTGCGCGTGGCATCGGCAAAGCCTTCGCGAAAGCTTATGTTCGAGAAGGTGCAACGGTGGCAATTGCTGACATCAATTTTGAGGAGGCCGAAATGACGGCGTTGGAGATTGGAGCCGATGCTTATGCGATCCGGCTTGATGTGACCGATCAGTCCTCCATAGACGCTGCAGTAAAGGCTGTTGAGAATCATTCAGGTGGTATAGACATTCTTATCAATAGTGCCGCAGTGTTTGACCTTGCCCCGGTCAGCGAGATCACCCGTGAGAGCTACAACCGGCTTTTTGCGATCAATGTCGCCGGCACCCTGTTTATGCTTCAGACAGTGGCAAAATCAATGATTAATCGGGGAAAAGGGGGCAAGATTATCAATATGGCCAGCCAGGCCGGTCGGCGGGGCGAATCGCTGGTTGCCGTCTATTGTGCGACCAAGGCCGCCGTAATTAGCCTTACCCAATCGGCAGGGTTGAACTTGATTCAATACGGCATCAATGTAAATGCAATCGCACCAGGAGTGGTGGAGGGCGAACTCTGGAACAGCGTGGATGCCCTTTTTGCTAAATACGAAAACCGACCGATAGGCGAAAAGAAACGGCTGGTTGGTGAATCGGTACCCTTTGGACGGATGGGAACCGCTGAGGACCTGACCGGCATGGCAGTGTTTCTCGCTAGTTCTGAAGCCGACTACATTGTCGCCCAGACTTACAATGTCGATGGTGGCAATTGGATGAGCTGAAGCTAACGTGCCCGCTTTAAAGTAATTGAGGTAGGAGGACCTTTATGACGATAAGACTTGCCACTCAGAACCTCAAAGCCATTTCCGCCTCTACCGCCACGCCCGGCTACGACCGCTCAGCACTCTCTGCAGGTATCGTGCATTTCGGTGTCAGCAATTTTCACCGTGCCCACCAGGCTGTCTATTTAGACTCACTTTTTAATTCCGGCGGTGATCATAGTTGGGCCATCATTGGTACCGGCGTATTGCCATCGGATGAAAAGATGCGCAGGATCCTCGCTGGTCAGGATTTTCTGACCACTGTCGTGGAACAGTCGGCAAGCCGCAGTGCCGCGCGCGTTACCGGAGCGATGATCGATTTCCTTTCCCCCAATGACCCAGCGGCCGTCATCCGTACTTTGGCCGACCCTGCAATCCGTATTGTGTCGTTGACCATCACCGAAGGCGGCTATTTCATCGATCCCGCCTCGGGCGTATTTGACGCTGGGAATCCTCAAATAGTGGCGGACGGGGCCACTCCCGAAAATCCCAAGACCGTTTTCGGCTTGATTGTTGCGGGGCTTAAACGGCGGCGTGAGGCAGGCATCGAGCCATTCACGGTCATGTCCTGCGACAACATCCCCCATAATGGGGTTGTCACTCGCAACGCAGTGGCCGGCCTGGCCAAACGGTCCGACCCTGAATTCAGCCGGTGGATTCTCGACCGGGTCGCCTTTCCAAACGGCATGGTGGATCGGATTACCCCTGCCACTGGAGATCGCGAACGGAAAATTTTAGCCCGTGATTTCGGTATTGAGGATAATTGGCCGGTTTTTTGCGAAGACTTCACCCAGTGGGTGCTGGAAGACAATTTTCCCGCCGGTCGGCCGGCACTTGAGCGTGTTGGGGTACAATTTGTACCCGATGTAACACCCTATGAGCATATGAAAATCCGTATTCTCAATGGCGGCCATGCAGTCATCGCTTATCCCGCAGGTCTCCTGGATATCCACTTCGTTCATGAGGCGATGCAGCATCCAATGATTCGCAGTTTTCTCCAAAAGATCGAGCATGAGGAGATCATACCCGTTGTTCCGTCAGTGCCGGACACGGATCTGCAGAAATATTTTAAGAAAATTGAGGAGCGTTTCGCCAACCCCAAGATCGGGGACACCATTGACAGACTATGTCTGGATGGCTCCAATCGTCAGCCTAAATTCATCATTCCCTCCGTTGTCGACCGGCTGAGGGCAGGCGCAGGCGTCAAGGGCCTTGCCCTTGCATCGGCGCTGTGGTGCCGATACTGCTATGGTACAACTGAAAGTGGTAAAACGATTGAACCCAATGACCCCAACTGGGATCGTCTTAGGTCTGTCGCCCGCGCTGCCAAGGATGATGAGATGGCTTGGTTGAAGATGAAAGATATCTACGGTGATGTAGGCAGCTCCGACGTGTTTCGTAAACAATTTGCATACATGCTGGAGGCAATTTGGTCCGAAGGTGTAAAACGGGTCGTTACTCGCTACGTAGAGGGGGAAATTTGAGGGAGTATTTTGTTGTCCAGTTGACGATTTTCTCATTCAACTGAAGCCGAATCATCGGCCAAATGGCGTTAGCGATGCTAAAATCCGTGCGTAAAAAGAAAAAAGCAATCCGTTTCTTCCTTGTCTAACTTTGGTTTTTTTGAGTCGTTTGTAGACACAATCGACTCAAAACTTGATCCATTTATAGGAATTGGTCTGCTGAACCTGAAAACTTATCCATTTGTGTTTGTGTCAAGCGTTAAGTACCTATCTTTTTTTCCTGCCGGGATTAAATCAACTCTTTTCTTGACTATGGTCATTGACTATGGTACGAATAATTACTATAAAAATGAAAAGAGGGCTCAATATGCAAGAAACCATACCAATTTCAAAATTTAAGGCCACTTGTCTGCACCTATTGAACACCGTTAAGAAAACCGGAAAATCGATTCTGGTAACCCGCAAGGGAGAACCAGTCGCACTGGTTGTGCCACCGCCACCTCCCCCTAAACCCGAAAAATGGCTCGGGTGTATGAAGGATAAGATTAAAATTACCGGTGATGTTATATCTCCCGTTGTGGATGAAAATGAGTGGGAGGTGCTGGAAGATTGAAGCTGATTCTGGATACCCACATTATTCTCTGGAGTGCGGCCGAACCGCAACGTCTTTCCCCGAAGATCACAGAGGCGCTGGAAAACCAATCAAATGAACTCTGGTTTTCCCCAGTCAGCGTATGGGAAATTCTGGTGCTTGCTGAAAAAGGACGGATTTCACTCGGCTCAAATGTCGTAAAGACCGTACGTGAAATTTTCAATAAAATACCGCTAAGAGAAGCGACCCTTAATCAGGAAGTTGCCATTCAAAGCCGATTGGTCAACCTTCCCCACCAAGACCCCGCCGATAGATTTTTAGCTGCCACTGCCGTTGTGTACGATCTTACGCTGGTGACTGCTGATACCCGAATTATTAATGCTGACGCTGTCCCCGTGCTGTTTTGTCCTTGATATGCTCTCAAACGACCCCCGCTCTCCTGTTGCCAACATTCTAATAATAAATACATCACGCAAGCGCGGCAGGTCAGCCTGCCCCTTATCTCACATCATCTTCTCTTTCTTCAAGATCCTGGTGATTCGATTTCATATTTTTTACTATCCGATCGCCATGGGTCATCATCACCCAATAAAAGCTGAAAAACGGATGCTCGTTTGTGAAAATCGTCGACGGATGCCGTCTGCGATAGAAACCTGCAGGTGAATTCCTGCCCGGTTTCTTGCGGCCGGTTAGAATTCCATAGGCCTGCTGGATCTGTTTGAAGCGCTCTTCGGCTTCGGGTTTTTCGGGATTGTGATCGGGATGAAATTTCATCGCAAGTCTACGATAGGCCTGTTTGACCTCCTGTTGGGTAGCATCCGGCGCAATTCCGAGAACCTGGTAGGGATTGGGGCTGAAGCCGCGCATCGCTTTGCCTCCCATATTATACGTCAAACTTAAACAGTTGCATGTATTCTTCAAGCCGTCGTTCGTTCTTAGCACTCAACGACGGACAATCCTCATGATCTTTGACACCTTCGGTAACACGGACCGCAAACACCATGCAGGTGGAAAACGATTTTTAATAACTAAATAACTAAATGAATGATGGACTGAAAATCCTTGCGAAGGGCAATCGCCTCCCCTCTTCGAACCGCATAGCCGACGCCGGAAATGGTCATTTCAAGTTTTCGAGCAAGATCGGCAAGCGGTTTTTTCAATTCGCGAGCTGCCCAATAACAAATCAGTGCTATGGCATCAACACGCGGTTTTTGACGTTTCTTGCGAAACAGTTAAGCAGAATCGATGCCATAGTTCAACACTCCTTTTTCAGCCACGGTATTTAATCATATCTCAACCGCTGCAGTTCGCAATATCGTTCAAAGTGCTCCTCGGCATGCGCCAACACGGATTAGACAAAATCTGTATCTCCCAATATGCGCTCATCATCTTTGAGGCGATCCATATGTCCGTATCTTTAGCCGAGCGGTGCTCATATCAAATTCCGGCTTCCAAATTGGATCAAATCACATTCGTATTTTCTGAATAATTTTGGAAAATATTATTATTTCTTCGAGTCTTAAACACCTAATGGACCTTTGGCAGACGCTTGAGTAGATATATCAATGTGATCGGAGTAAGAATTAAAAAAAGCAGCGATATAGGCCTGTATAAAAATATAATCGGTGACCCGTCAGACATGATAAGAGATTGGCCCAGTGACGTTTCAAACAAAGGGCCCAATATGAATGTCAGCAACAGGGGCGGAATGGGAAATTTGAATTTTTGCATGAGATACCCAATGGAGCCGAAGAATACCGCGACGAAAACATCAAACATCGAATTGTCTACTGAATAAGCACCGACAAAACAAAGGCTGGCCACTGCTGGGAACAGGACAGATTTCGGAATACGAGCAATTAAAGCAATGTACCGTAAGGCTAAATAGCCCAACGCCAACAGGATTAAGTTGCTAAGTAATAGAGCCCATAGAATACTATAGACGATAGGTCCTTGAGATTCAAAAAGACTAGGGCCCGGTCTTAGGCCTTGGACCATAAAAGCTGCCAAAAGAACCGCGGTAATAGTATCGCCGGGTATGCCAAATACCAGAAGGGGCATTAAACTAGATCCATTGACTGCATTATTTCCTGTTTCGGCCGCTGCAATACCTTCTAGAGCACCTTTCCCGAATTTTTCGGGATGCTTGGAACTGCCCTTTGCAATGCCATAACAAACAAAGGCGGCAACGACCTGCCCTATCCCGGGGATATTACCAATCCCCGTTCCGATAAAGGCCGACTTTATAATTGTTTTGGCGGACTCTTTCAATTCTCTCAGTTTAAGTGCTTCTCCCTTTGCACCAATTGATTTTTCTGAAAGCTGGCTGCTCCATTCGCCGCCTTCCTTCGGATGTACTTTTTTTTCGCTTTGTCGTAAAATTTCAGCAACGGCAAATAATCCAATGATCATCGGCACAATTGACACACCTGCGCTTAAATCCAGATTCCCGAACGTATATCTTTCCGAATAGGATAGCGGATCTATTCCGATAGTGCTCAGAAAGAAGCCGGCAAACGCCGCGATTAAACCTTTGATAATAGAGCCGCTTGTCATAACCGCAATAAGCATAAAGCTCAACAGTATTATACTGAAATACTCCGGAGGCCCAACCATAAGTGCTAGGTATGCAAGGATGCCTATACCACATAATGTGATCAAATCGCTTATACTGTCTCCCGCGACGGAGGCATAAAGAGCCATTTCCAGCGCCTTTCTGGACTTTCCCTGCTGTGATAACGGATATCCGTCCAAAACGGTGGCTGCAGCGGCCCCTGTACCAGGTGCATTTATCAATATGGCCGGAATCGAGCCACCGTAAATCGCACCTTTCGTAATAGCGATCAAAAAAGGTATACCTATAATTGCTGGCATAAAAAAACTAATCGGAAGTAAAATAGCGACCGCCATGGTCGCCGTTAAACCCGGCAAAGCGCCAACCACGACTCCCAAAATGGTGCCTATCCCGATCATTCCCAAAACATCCCATCTCAAACACAAAACGAGGCCGGCGAAAATATCGCTCAACATCTCTTATCCCTCCCGTATAAACATAATACCTTCAGGAAGCGGTATCTTCATGAATACTTCAAAAAAGATATAAATAAATAAAGGCATTCCTATACTTAAAGACAATATGGTTTTCCAGTTCCTAATGCCAAAATAAATCAAAAGCAACCCCGTCATAAGCACGCTGGTAGCAATAAAGCCGAGTATGTTGACAGCATATACTCCCAAAAACATTATAATAAGTGTTGTTATTACTCGAAGTGCTGATTTATCAAAAAAAATAACGCTCTCATACATGGTTTTCTTATTTGAAATGAATGCATTAACTATCCACCACAAACTTATTATAATAATTATCGATAGCACGATCGCCGGAAAAGCCCAGGGCGGAAAAGACAATTCCCCGCTGCTTAGCCCCTGTTCTTCAACCGCACTGGGAGTCAGCAATAAAAGGGTAATGCTCAGCACCAGGATGATACCGCTAACTATGATATCAGCACTTTTCTGTCGCATAAATTTTATTTCCTTTTGATATGTCGCATTTGATTTTAAGCCGGTTTCAATTGATTTCTTATTTTTTCTGATAGGAATCCAGTTGGAACGAATGTTTTTCTTCTATAAAAAATTTCTAATCGGGCTACAGCCCTCTCAGATGGTTTCGGAAAAACCTTATAGCATAAAGGATGCAGCCCGGTTCATCATCAGGAAACTCACTTTTTGAAAATTTTGATTGCCTCTTTCATGTTTTCTACCTCGGCCGGCATGAATTTATTTTCGAAATCTTCTCCACTCATATAGATTACTCTCTCACCCATTCTTTTCACTATCGACTGAAAGGACTTATCATTTACGGTCTGCTCAAAATATTCCCTCAATTTCTTAAGCCGTGGAGCAGGGATATCCTTGGGTCCGTAAATTGCACGATACATCGCAAACTGATGATCATACCCTTGCTCAATCATAGTAGGTATGTCGGGATATTGGGGCATTCTCTCGGGAGAAGCAACCGCGAGCACTTTTATTTTGCCTTGCTTAACATAATCGCCGAGTGTGGAAGGGAACATTACGGCAATATCGACATCTTTAGCAAGAAAGGCTTTGAATTGCGGCCCGCCGCCGGAAATCGGAATATATTTGATTTTCACCCCGGCCTTCTCAAAAACCGGATATATGGTCAGCTGATCGACGGCTCCACCAACCCCTGTCGGAGCGACTATTTTATTTGGGTGTTTTCGAGCATACTCTATTAGATCCTTTAAGCTATTGAAATCGCGTGGATCATCGGCATGTGCAATGAGCATCATTGGACTATAGTTGATCCGCCCTATTGCAACAAACGACTTGTATGAGTATGGCAAATCGGGTTTAAGAAGAGCCCTAGTAATTATGGTTTTTTGGTCACCTAATATTAACGTGTATCCATCCGGCTTACTTTCCGCCACATACTTCGCTGCTATGGCCGTTCCCCCCCCTGATTTTATTACCGACAGCACAGGCACTCCGAAGTATTGCGGGGCGACCCCACTAAAAGCCCTTGCATGGGCGTCATGCGACCCACCCGGTGCGAAAGGGATAATTAATTGAATCGGTTTGGATGGAAAATCCTTAGCGAAGACTGAGAAGGACAACATAAGGTTGAAAGCAAAGCCCACGCAAATTATTAAAATACCAGTTCTCCAAATACTTTTTCTTAGCATCATCGCTGTCTCCTTTTCTTTAAGATATGTTTCAATTTACCCCGGCAACCCCCAAAGGGCAATATCTGGTACCTTAAAGTTCTCCTCAGGAAGCCACCCGGTTAAAACCTGAAGTGGTCTTATGATGCGATCACCTCCCTCCTATCCATTTATTACCAGCGTCTCCTCCATCCCCTATAAAACTTTTTCAACCGCCCCTTTTAGCTAAACGAACTTCCAGGGGCTGCTGATGGGAACGTTTGCACGCCTTTTAAGGCTCTCTTCTCTCTGGCGAAGTCCTGCCAGGATCTCATCTTCATCAACCGTAAGGACCTCGTGTTTGTTTACCACCATTTTGCCATTAATGAACACCGATTCCACGTGATCCGCAGTGGCTGAGTAGACCAGGCTTTGGACTTCGTTATACAGCGGACGCCATTCCAAACGATTGGTGTCAAATATGACAATATCGGCTTTCTTGCCCACCTCCAGAGAGCCGATTTCATTTTCCATCCCCATGGCCTTGGCCCCATTGATGGTTCCCATCTCTACAGCCTGCTCTGCTCCCATCAGTTCTGCATCGCAGCGTATCATTTTGTAAAGAACCGCGGTCAAATACATAATTCGGATCATATCGTGATAATTGGAGACATCAGAAGCGTCACTGCCTATTGCCACAGGAATCCCAGCGTGCAGCATCTCCGGAAATTTTCCATATTGAAGAGCATAACCGACCTTTATTGCAGGGGAGGGACAGTGGACAACTTTTGTTCCATGTTTTGCTAAAATATCTACTTCCTTTTGGGTGACGGCAATCATGTGGACCAGAACGACATTTTTGTCCAGCACTCCAAGTTTTTCCAAATGTTCCACCGGACGATAACCCGTTCTAACTTTGGTTCCGCGTACATATGCCTCGTCGTTGGACAAATGCATCTTGAGCACCACGCCATAACGATCCGCCATTTTTTTTGCCTCGATCACAAGCAGGTCCGTGAACCGGCCCATACCGACAATCGTTACAGTCGGTCGGATCAAACGCCTCGCGTCGCCGTATTCCTTGAGTAGGTTCTCCTGCATTTTCAGGATATCATCTGTTGACTCCATTAATTTATTGCTGTGCCCTAGCTCTACTTGATCAAAGGCCCGTCTGCCCATCAGCCCTTTTATCCCAATGTCTTCAACTCCACTCTGAATGATATCAAAGGGATGGTAAGACCCGGCCTCCAGAAAGGCCGTGGTCCCGCCTTTCACCATTTCCAGCAAAAGGGCTTTTGCTCCCCAAATCTCGTCTTCCATGGTTATATGGGGTGAAATATTGGCGTGGCAGTAGTTGGACCAGAGCACTGTCCCTAAATTATCCGGCATAAGCCCTTTACTTAGATGGTGGTGGTAGTGAATATGCGCATTGATCATTCCAGGAATTATTACCTTATCATCGCAATTATGGATTTGATGGACCTGATATCTCTCCGAGGCTTCTGTTGCTTTGCCCACAAACACTATTTCTTCTCCCTTTACGGCGATAGCGGCATTCCTTATCACGCGACGCTCCGAATCCACGGTAATTGCCGTTCCACCATTCAATACTAAATCTACTTTTTGTTTTGAATTATTGCGCTTGTTCTTCATTGACCCTCTCTCTAACGTTGATGTTCTAATGAGTTCTTAATTATCGGAAAACCTAAGGAGCCACTCATTTATAAAATCACATAGATTAGGGCTAACTAAATTGTTTTGAATACATGTCTTGAATATAGTAATGACTTTAAATCTATATTTAACAGCCTATAAAGATTTTGCAG
>Ga0126331_1000251_pt1 | contig 20938 bp, 20 predicted proteins | sample InaspJWI98metaG_FD_96379 | JGI IMG/M metagenome (GOLD analysis project Ga0126331, IMG submission 96379) | Marine gutless worms symbiont microbial communities from Oahu, Hawaii - Inanidrilus sp. 2 OAHU.JWI-98 metaG | ecosystem: Host-associated > Annelida > Digestive system > Unclassified | place... | reverse complement strand
ATCCATATTTCCGAAATGAGCTGGTCACGGCTCGAAAGACCGGAGGATGTCGTTAAAACCGGTGAAGCGATTCAGGTGAAGGTGATCGGCATTGAAGATGACGATAGGCCGAACCGAAAAAAAATTGCCCTTTCTGTAAAAGCGCTCAGCGGCGATCCCTGGGAGAGCATCGCCGAGCGCTTTCATCCGGGGGATAAGATAAAGGGCAAAGTCACCCGCTGTGCCAAGTTCGGTGCTTTTGTGGAAATCGCACCGGGGATCGAGGGGTTGGTTCATATCAGTGAAATGAGCTATAAAAAGAGAATCGTCAAACCGGAGGAAATCGTCCGACCCGGTGACGCAGTACAGGTCATGATAAAAGAATACAGCTCCGAAGATCGTCGTGTTTCATTGAGTATTCGTGACGCCGAAGGTGATCCCTGGATTGAGGTGCCGGAAAAATATCGCCCGGGCCAGGTGGTGAAAGGCACCCTGGAAAAAAAGGAAAAATTCGGTTTTTTTGTGTGTTTGGAGCCGGGTGTCACAGGCCTGCTGCCCAAATCAAAAATTAGCCAGGCACCCAAACCGTCAGCAATTGAAAAACTCAAAGAAGGCAACGCCATCACGGTCGTCATCGACAGTGTGATCGTTCAGGATCGAAAAATCAGCCTCAGTCCGGGCGATTCTGCCGATGCGCAGGATTGGCAAGAATTTGCAGCCGATCGTCAGTCCTCGATGAGTTCACTAGGCGAAAAACTCAAAGCGGCGCTTGAATCCAAAAAGGACTAGTAGCCTGGACACCTCCTTCTCTAATTCCACAGTGAAATTAAATCCGTGCATTCAACCTGTTCGTCTTCGATCAAGATACGCAATAAACGGCTTAAGACCGAAACGGTATGCCCGACAAGACTTGATCGGTCCAATAGTGGTGATTACTATCACCTAATCGGGATAAACCAGAAGGTGAGTAGAAGCAAGCCCCGCTAAAGCTGAGATTCTGGTTCTTTTCGCCATCTACTTATATGCTAAAATTGGTTTACCAACCTCGCCGATGGTAAATCACTCTAATTTTGTCACTTCAGGGGTCACATTTTAAATTAACAAGATTGTTGAGAGCCGGATGAACATCATTGAAGCCATACAGGTATCGAAAACCTACACGATCGGCAGTCGGGAAATTCCCGTTCTGAGCGATATTTCGTTGTCGGTAAACCCGGGTGAATTTCTGGTCGTTGAAGGCAGCAGCGGCAGCGGCAAGACAACCCTGCTCAGTCTGCTTTCAGGCCTCGACCGGCCTACGGCCGGCAGAATCGTTGTCGACGGTGCGGACATCACCGATTCCGCCGAAGACGATCTGGCTCCCATGCGCAATGAAATATTCGGATTTGTATTCCAATCGTTTCATCTCGTTCCGTCGCTGTCGGCTCTTGAAAATGTCATGTTTCCGGCCGAACTCCGGCATGATCGCAAGGCAGAAGAAAAAGCGCGCAGACTGCTGCAGCGGGTCGGATTGGCTCACAGAATCGATAATTTTCCCCACCAGTTGTCGGGCGGTGAAATGCAACGCGTTGCCATCTGCCGGGCCTTGATCAACCGGCCTAAAATTATCTTTGCCGATGAACCGACCGGCAATCTGGACTCACAAAACGGAACCGCCATTCTTGAGCTTCTGGTGGAGTTTCACCGGGAACAGCGCAGCACGATGATACTGGTTACTCACAGCCAAGATATTGCCCAGCTGGCGAATCGGATCATTTATCTGGAGGACGGTCGAACCAACGGTCAGAAACAAGGGATGCCGATCGATGCCGCACACTAGGTTTATCATCAGAGATTTCGCCCGTTCCCGCAACCAGGCCGTTATATTTGTGCTGTGTGTCGTACTGTCTATCGTAAGCCTGGTTGCGATCAGCGGGTTTTCACACAGCATAAACGATTCCTTGCTAAAAGATGCCAAAGCGCTGCATGCTGCTGATATCATTATCCGTTCGCGACAGGATTTTTCCCGGTCGCTGCGTGATGCCGTTGAAGAATTGAATACCGCCGGTTTGGTGGACAGTGCCCGCTATTATGAATTTTACTCGGTGGTTAGAAGCGAAGATGGTCATGCCTCTTTACTCTCCAAGATAAAAGTTGTTCAAAGGGGCTATCCTTTTTATGGCCGCTGCGAACTGGAATCCGGCCGTGCATTTGCGGATGTGCTTACCAAAGGATCGGCCGTGGTGGAAAAACTGCTGTTGGACCGCCTTAATCTGCAGGTCGGAGACCGGTTGCGCATCGGTATGGCCACCTTGACCATCAGCGATGTGCTTCTGAAAGAGCCGGACCGACCCGTTAGTTTCTATTCCTTTGGACCACGAATTTTCGTGTCGATCCAAGACCTGGCGGCGCTGGACCTTCTGCAAAAAGGCAGTCGAATCAGATACGTCAATCTACTCAAAGTCCATGATCAGAGCAAACTGAACCGGATTGCCGATGATCTAAGGACCGTTGCCGACGGCGTACAGGAACGGGTGGATACTTACCGAACCGCCCGATCCGGCATAAAAAGATTTTTTGACAATTTTCTGTTTTTCCTCAGCCTCATCGGTATGTTTACCCTCTTGCTGGCGGGTATCGGTATCCATAGCGCCCTGACGGCCTATTTAAAAGAAAAAGAGAAAACGATTGCGATCATGAAAACGGTCGGAGCCACGAGCCGGTTTATCATTTCGCATTTTATGATCGGTCTGCTGGGGTTGGGCCTCATCGGTACGGTGGCGGGTTTGGTATTAGGATTTGTAATCCAGAATGTTTTGCCGGTGCTTTTGGGCGAACTGATTCCCCGAGAGGTAGAATTGGCGGTTTCATGGCAGGGTATCCTGCAGGGATTGTGCCTGGGCATTTTAGTTGTAATGCTCTTTGCTTTCCTGCCACTTTACCGATTAAAAGAGATCAAGCCGGCATATATATTTCGCAAAGAATCCAAACAAACTCCGCGCAGCTTACCGTACTTCCTCACCCTTGTGGCCATCTCCATCTTTTTCCTCGGTATGGTCCTGTGGCAGCTGCAGGAGATCAGAACCGGCGTATATTTCGTAGCGGGACTTATATTTTTTATTATAATCACTGCAGTAATCACACGGCTTCTCCTTTTTGTTTTGCAGCGACTGCACGTCGGACGGTTGACAGTTCGGCAGGCACTCAAAGGACTGTTTCGGCCCAGAAATGCCACCCTATCCATCATCATTACCCTGACCGCCTCGTTGGCCGTGATTTTTTCCATCTATCTGGTTGAACAGAATCTGGATTCGGCTTTTGTCCAGTCATACCCGGCAGATGCGCCCAACTTGTTTTTTGTGGATATCCAGCCATCCCAACTGGAAGAATTTGATAAAGTCCTGAATATCGATACCCGGTATTATCCGATTGTCAGGGCCAGGATCCTTGCCGTCAACGAAGAAAAAATAAGCCGAGAGAAAGAACGCCGACGGCGCGGGGATAATCTGGCCCGGACTTTTAATTTGACTTACCGTGATCGTTTGTTGGATGATGAAATAATTGTCAAAGGTTCCAGTCTATTCAGACCGGATTGGGAAGGGATTCAGGTGTCGGTTCTGGATACGGTCGCCGAAATGAAAGAAATGAATATTGGAGACCGCATCACTTTCCGGATCCAGGGAGTCCCTCTCCAAGCACGAGTATCGAGCATCCGTAGCCGTACGAAAGAATCCATCAAACCGTATTTCTATTTCGTTTTTCGCAAAAAAGTACTGAAAGATGCGCCCCAGACGATTTTTACGGCGGTCCGGGTTGAACCGCGCCGAATTTCCGCCATACAGAACCAAATCGTCGGCAGATTTCCGAATGTCAGTGTGATTGATCTAACCGCAATGATCAGTGCATTTGCCCGAACGACAAAGAAACTGTCAAACGTTCTGCGTTTTTTTACCGTGTTTAGCATCCTGGCCGGCCTGTTAATCATCATCAGCAGTGTATTCGCCACACGATTTGCCAGAACACGTGAGGCCGTTTACTATCAGGTCCTTGGAGCAAAGAGTACATTTGTCATCAAGGTCTTCGGCCTTGAGAATTTTTTTCTGGGCCTGGTCAGCGCACTGATTGCACTGGCTCTGTCGCAATGCGCAAGCTGGATCATTACGACCCAGGTGTTTAATATTGCATACAAACCCTTTATTATCGCCAGTGTCGTGCTGATTCTATCAATGGGCCTTATTGTCATTATTTTCGGTTTGTTGCCGTCACTTTCGGTTTTGAAACAAAAGCCGGTAATGTTTTTACGGGAACAAACCCGGGAGTGAAAACTGATGATCAGATCTTCGGCAATATCGATCGGGCTCATTTTTCTGACCATTCTGGGGGCAGGTTGCGAGCAAAGTGAGCCACCGGCCATAGAAGCTTTAGAAAAGAACCCGAGCAACTATGAGGGCATCATTGTGGCGATGGGTGACAGCTTAACCGAGGGACTGGGTGTTGACGAGGAACTGGCCTATCCGGCGCAACTGCAGAAAAAGCTGCAGACACAGGGTTATCCCTATCGGGTAATTAATGCCGGGATCAGCGGTGAGACAAGCAGCGGTGCGCGATCTAGACTCAACTGGGTAATGACTCTCAATCCAGACATTGTCATTCTTGAGACCGGTGCCAATGATGGATTGCGGGGTCTCGATCCAGAGCTGATGCGGGAAAATATCCGCTATTTGGTGGAAGAATTTACCATTCGCGGAGTGATTGTTTTGCTGGCAGGAATGAAAATTATTACCAATCTCGGCCATGAATACACCCACGCGTTCGCCAATGTGTATCCGCAAATTGCCCGCAACCATGATGTCATTTTGATACCGTTTATGCTGGACGGTGTTGCCGGCCAGTCCCGATTTAATCAGACAGATGGCATCCACCCGACCGCAGAAGGTTACACAGTTGTTGTTGAGAACATTTATCCTCATGTATTGGAGGCCATTAAAAAGCATCGCCAGAGGAAACCGGTTTCTTAAAAGCCACCGGAATCGACGTTATTTTTCAAGACCCCTATCAAAAACAGGCATCGGGTGAGGCAATTGTCTCCCATATACTGGAGGGTGGATATTAATGGTGATGGAGCCATTTGCATACAATCTGGATCAAGCCGACATAAAAAGAGAACGACGCAGAGCAAGGGAACTTAAAGAAACCCAGTGGTGGAAACGGCGCCAGGCCAAGGGCGTGTGTCATTACTGCGGCTGCAAGACGCCGCCCAAAGATCTGACCATGGATCACATCGTGCCGATCGCCCGCGGCGGTCGCAGCACAAAGGGCAATGTCGTTCCGGCCTGCAAAACGTGCAACAACCGTAAAAAACAGCTTTTGCCCATGGAATGGGAAGAATACATCTCTGGTATTACTCAGTCCCGCAGCAAACCAGGCGAATAGCTATTCGTCTCTATTTCCCAATCACTATCCGAAAATCCCAGGCACCAAATATCAAACAATATTTAAATTCAAAATGATTAAAATATTTTAAAATTAATTTTATACTTTACATGGATTTGGCGTTGTGATAAAAATTTAAATTTTAAAAAATACACTGAATGAACTAAAAGGCGAAGCGATGAAAAAGAAAGATATCGAATATTTCAGGGAATTTCTCACCAACCGACTGGAGGAACTGCTGAGTCAGGCCGACAACACGGTCTCGGGAATGACGACTCCGAAGGAGAATTTTCCAGACCCTACGGATCGGGCCTCTCTTGAAGCAGACCGCAATTTTATGCTCCGCATCAGAGACCGCGAACATAAATTGATAAAAAAGATCAAAAAGGCCCTTGATCGCATCGATAATGATACGTTCGGCATCTGTGAATCCTGCGGTGAGGATATTTCGATTAAACGACTGAAAGCAAGGCCGGTCACTTCGCAGTGTATTGATTGTAAATCCAAAGAGGAGGCTTTAGAGAAAGCCCTTGGGTTATAGCGATCATGTGAGGATAGACCTTCACATACACTCAAATGCTTCAGATGGTACTTTCTCACCAGCTGAAATCTTTTCAATGGCCCAGGCGAAATGTCTTGGTGCGATTTCAATTACAGATCACGACACCCTTGCAGGTTCAAAGCAAGCGCAGCAAATCGGTCAATCATCCTCTGTCCGATACTTGACCGGTATAGAGGTCAGCGCGGCCCCACCTCCATCAACGCCATTCTCCGGCAGTTTTCATATTCTGGGTTACGGAATAAACCCGGACGATTCCGAATTGAATCAAACTCTTTTGATTCTGCAGCAGGCCAGAAAAAATCGCAATCCGGGCATATTGAAGCACTTAAACCGATTGGGCTTTGATATTACTCTGGCTGAGGTCGTTTGCGCGGCAGGCGATGGCCAAATTGGACGACCCCATATAGCCCGGATGATGGTTAAAAAAGGATTTGTTCAGTCCGTCGATGAAGCATTTGACTGCTATTTGGGACATGGGAAACCGGCGTATGTCGACAAATACCGTATCTCCTGTCAACAGGCCATCGATATCATCCGTGGAGCCGGCGGCATTCCGGTATTAGCGCATCCGTTTTTGTTGAATATCCGAGACAATAATGATCTTGAAAAACTATTCGTATTGCTCAAGAATTTTGGGCTGAAAGGCATAGAGGTCTATTACCCCGAACACCCTCCGGCTGAAACGAATTATTACGCGCATCTCGCTCAAAAGCACGAACTGTTGATGACCGGAGGCACTGATTTCCATGGCAATCTTAAGCCAGAGATTGAAATAGGGACAGGCAGCGGTAATTTTTTCGTACCTTACCGACTATATGAGCAGTTAATGGCCTGTTTTGTTTAAGCCATATCAATCATAAGCCGTTCCTTGGCTGAACTTTCACCATATTTTCAACAAGCTGCCGGTTTGATGTTAAAGCCGTTGGCTCCATTCCAGGATCCATGCGCCCAAGTAAAAGCAAGGCGCTAATTTTAGATAAACGATACACAAGCCGTGATGAAAGACTCAGATTTAAAAGCGTTTATGCACAAGCTCGAATATCACTTTAGGGATCAGAATCTCATCGAAGAAGCGTTTCGCCACAGTTCCTATGTGAATGAACAGGCAGGTGAAACCTTCCGGGATAATGAACGGTTTGAATTTCTCGGAGATGCGGTTATAAATCTTATCGTTGGCCATATACTCATGGAACGGTTTCCGGATATCAAAGAAGGAGAGCTTTCCCGTATGCGCGCCAATCTCGTCAATGAAACGCAGCTAGCCGGTATTGCCCGGATGATCGATGTCGGTCCCTACATAAAACTCGGCAAGGGCGAATTACAAACAAACGGTCGTGAAAAGAACTCTATTCTGGCCGACACGTTTGAAGCGGTGATTGCCGCCGTATATTTAGATGGCGGATTTGATGCCGCCTTTGCTGTAATCGACACCCATCTGGCACCGCTGCTCGATGCGATCGATGCACCCTTTGCGAAACAGGATTACAAAAGCCGGCTTCAGGAACTTATTCAGATGACGCAACGTCAAATGCCTGTTTACAGTGTTATCTATGAAAACGGACCGGATCATGACAAAACTTTCGGCGTGCAGCTGGTGGTGCGGGATCTAAAAACCGAGGGAACCGGCAAAAGTAAAAAACTGGCCGAGCAGGATGCAGCGCGCAAAGCCCTCAAGTTTCTTCGCAGTGAACAACTCTAATCTCAGACCTTTCATCATTCCCGTTTTCCTGCCCCATTGCGGGTGTCCGCATCACTGTGTTTTCTGCAACCAACGTGCAGTAACCAGCATCAGGCAAAATCTTCATTCACCGGAAGGTGTTGAAACCGTTATCAAAAAGTATCTCAACTACAAGGGTAAACGACGCGGTGAAACTCAGATCGCCTTTTTCGGCGGCAACTTTTTAGGGTTGGGGCCGCAGGATATTCTCGCCTTTTTGTCGGTTGCCGCGAGGTATGTTCGAGAAGGCCGGGTCGACGGTATCCGGTTTTCGACACGCCCGGACTCGATCACGCATGCAAAAATGGATCTAATTGCACCCTTTCCGGTGCAAACGATCGAACTCGGCGTACAATCCATGAATGCCCGCGTATTGCGGTTGTCGGCGCGTGGGCATACCCGTGCCGAGACGATTTCGGCGGTGAACCTGCTGCATGAACGCGGTTATCAGATCGGTCTGCAATTAATGATCGGACTGCCGGGCGATGGAGAACACATCAGCTATGAAACCGGCTGCAAGGTGGCTGCACTTGAGCCGGATTTTGTCCGCATTTACCCGGCCCTCGTGTTAAAAGACAGCCGCATGGCCCGATGGTTTCAAACCGGAAAATTCAGGCCACTGTCCCTGGAAAAATGCGTGACGCGCGTGAAGAATCTATACCTTTATTTCAATCGGCATGCCATTGCGGTCATTCGCATGGGGCTGCAGGCAACAGAAGGCTTTTCACAAAATAAAGAGATTCTAGCCGGGCCCTATCATCCGGCATTCGGGCATTTGGTCCATTCGGAATTGTTTCTTGACATGGCGCAGACCATCTTAAAGACGGGCGGAATTAACCGGGCGGCGGTGACGATTCTGGTTCATCCGCGCAGCATTTCCAAAATGAGAGGCTTAAAAAACTACAACATCAGAATCCTGCAAAGAAAATTCGGAATTCGGTCATTGCAGGTCCGGCCCGAGACATCTCTGGCGCTGGACGGTTTGCGATTTGCCGCCGGCGGTGCCGCGATGACCTACGCCGATCTGAAAAGCGAAGTGACAAACGTCAACGGACTAAACCAACCGCAACGCACCCGACAGTTTCGTAGGTAAAAATTTTGAGTTCCGTCCCTGTTTCCAGGAAGCCATTCGTAAAGCCCCGGCGACCTATCTGGCGCTGGGCGTAACAAGGAGGCGTGTAATGAAAAAAAACGTTTTACGGTTATCCGTCATTGTTTGCGCGATTCTGGCCGTCACTCTTGTTTTTTCAGCCGAGTCGTTTGCCAAGAAAAGAGTTGTTTTCGGTGGCGGTCCGGCTGGCGGAACCTTCCAGGTGGTGGCCAATGGTGTTCAGGTGTACAAGCCGGTCAAGGCCATTAAAGACTTTACCATCAAGGTCCAGTCATCGGCCGGATCGGTTGAAAACTTGCGCAATGTCAACTCCGGAATAATGCAGATGGGAGTGGTCTATTCCGGTCATGTATGGCTGGGGCGCAATGGAAAAATGAAAAACGATCCGAAAAAATATGAAAATGTGCTGGCGGTCGCCTATCTTTACGGCGCACCGGCTCAGCTGGTCGTTCGTCGAGGTTCAGGTATCAAGAGCACCCTGGATTTGGTCGGCAAAAAAGTCGGTGTCGGCAATGCCGGCTCCGGTGCCTTTGCCAACTGCGAATTGTTCTTTACACACCTGGGAATCTGGGAAAAGATCGAGCGCAATGCCATGGGCTACATTGATGCCGCCCAGGCTTTCGGCAACCGGCAGCTGGATGCCTTCTGGCTGTTCACGGCCTTTCCCAGCAGTGCGGTACACGTGGCAGCCCAGACCAATAACATTGCTTTAGTAGACCTGGAAGCGGATGCCGAAAAATCAGGGTTTTTCAAAAAGTATCCCTATTTTGCCAAGCTGTCCGTTCCGGCCAAAACATACAGAGGGGTTGATTACGAAGCCCCGTCATTTCAGGACTCCACATTGTGGGTGGCCAACACCAAAGTTCCGGCCGAATATGTTTACACACTGCTTTCCCTCATTTACACCGATGAAGGACTGGCGCACATGCGAACCCAGAAAAAAACCTTTAAAGAAATGGCTGTCAAAGACGGCATTAAAGGAGTGATCACACCGCTGCATCCCGGAGCGATCAAGTTCTGGAAAGAAAAAGGCATCATGTAACCAAAAAATCCTGTGCTGCGGCGGGCAAAAGTGACGGTGCTGCTTGTGCGGTTGCCGGAACAATAGGATAAAGATCGGTTGTAAATAAAAAACCACAAAGGATACAAAGATCACGAGGTACTAGACAATGAATTAATCTTTGTGCCCTTCGTGGTGATTTTTTTGCCAGCAACCAGTTGCTTTGCGGGTCGAAGGCCGAGTATTTCTGATTCAGCCTACATATCCAGCTTCCATATATCCGATTCGGTGACCGAATCCGGTTTGGGTGTATATTCGGTAGGAACCGTCCCCTCCTTGAAACATTCGAAAATCGTCTTCTCGGATTCCGGAATCGGCAGTAGACCGGTTTTTGCATCGATCTTTGAGAACACAACACTTTCCGGCACTTGAAATATGCGCACCGGTTTATCCGCCAGCACCTGTTTCATAAATTCAACCCAAATCGGACTGGCAGCCCGGGAACCGGTTTCGTGCTGGCCCAGGGAGGCTTCTTCATCAAATCCGACCCACACACCTGTCGTATAGCGTGAGGTGTAGCCGACAAACCAGGCATCAAATAAGTCATTGGTTGTGCCGGTTTTGCCGGCAGTCGGCCTTTTTAATGCTTTGGCACGCCATCCGGTGCCGCTTTGAACGACGCCTTCCAGCAGGTTGGTCATAATAAAGGCGGTATTCTTTTCAATCACTTTTTCTTTACCGGGGATGAACTCTTCCAATACATTTCCATCGCGGTCCACAACTTTGGTAACAAAGAACGGTTCGACGAAATAGCCTTTGTTGTTAAAGACCGAATATGCGTTAACCAGCTCAAGCAGTGATACACCGGAAGAACCCAGCGCGATGGACAGGTCCCGATTCATATTGGAAGTGATTCCCAGTTTACGGGCGTAGTCGATAACATAATCGATGCCGATATCCTGCAGGATCTTTATGGTGACCACATTTCTTGACTTGGCCAGCGCCTGGCGCATCAGGGTTGGGCCGTAAAACTTTTTACCATAGTTTTTCGGTTTCCATTTAAAGTCCTGCTCTTCATCCTGAAATACAATCGGTGAATCGATGATCGTTGTCGCCGGTGTGTATCCCATATCCAGGGCGGCAGCATAGACGATCGGCTTAAATGCCGAGCCGGGCTGCCGTCTGGACTGAATCGCCCGGTTGAATTGGCTCTCCTTGAAATTGAGCCCCCCGATCATCGTTTTAACATGACCTGTTCCGGCTTCGATGCAAAGCAACGCCCCCTGCACCTTCGGCTCCTGCTCCAAGGCCAAGTGCCACAGATCCGCATCTTCAGGTTTTTCCTTCAAGCTGACCAGGATCACATCACCCGTTCTGAGGGCCTTTCCGGGGCGTTTTATCATTTCTTTGCGGTAGGCAACTTCCGGATCCGGTTTTCTGGCCCAGTCCATATCCTTTATGTCGATAACGCCCAGTTGTTTGCCCAGCCGAACCGTAACGCTTTTTTTCTTATCATCAACCTTGATAACAATGCCCTTGACCGTATGGCCTATTTGCAGCGGATTAGACAGCTGTTCTACTGCCAGTTCTTTGGCAAATGATTCAATTTCTTCCGGCTGAAGGTGACGTAGTGGGCCGCGGTAGCCCTGGCGTTTATCGAGTTGCAATAAGCCCTTGCGGATTTCTGCGCGGGCTATTTTTTGCATTTCGATGTTTACGGCGGTGTAGACCTTCAAGCCTTCGTTTAACAACATATCGGCGCCGTATTTTTTTTCAATGTATTGACGCACGTACTCCGTGTAGAAGGGAACCGCCTCAATATACCAGTTGCGCCGCGGCTTTATGTCCAACTCGGTATTTATGGCTTCGGTGGCCTGGATGTTCGTGATATAGCCTTCCTCGACCATTCGGTTTAAGACATAAATCTGGCGCTGTTTGGCCCGTTCAGGGTACCGGAAGGGGGAATACCGGCTGGGGGCCTGGGGCAACCCGGCTAAGATAGCACACTCGGCCATATTTAAATTTTTTGCGGACTTTCCAAAATAATTTTCAGAAGCTGCTTCCACACCATAGGCACCGTGGCCCAAATAAATCTGGTTTAAATAAAGATACAGTATTTCTTCTTTGTTAAAAACCTTATCGATCCGGTAGGCGAGAATCGCTTCTTTGAGTTTGCGCGTGTAGCTTTTTTCAGGGGTCAGGAAAAAGGACTTGGTTACCTGCTGGGTAATCGTACTGCCGCCCTGTACAATGGTGCCGGCTTCGAGATTTTTTAAAAACGCCCGGACAATGCTGAGTAAATCGATGCCCCTGTGTTTGTAAAAACGTGCGTCTTCTGCCGCAACAAACGCCTCAACCAGCATTTTCGGAATTTCCGACAGCGGCACCACGATTCGTCTTTCGTTGTAGAACTCGGCAATTTTCTGGTTGTCATCGGCGTAAACCGTCGTGATCACCGGTGGATGGTAGTCTGTCAAAGTGGAAATCGTTGGCAGATCTTCACTGAGGAAATAATAGACGCCGACGCCCCCCAAAGCGCCGAGCAGCGTAACAACCAGGAAGGTCCATAGAAATATTTTCAGAATTATCGGACCCACCCTCCGTTTATCTTTTCGAGTACGTTTTTTTAATATTTCAGCGGTACTTTTTTGTTTTGTCATTTTGAAAGACCAGTTGATTGAACTTTGAAAATTATGGGTATTGAATGCCCGAATTTGAAATAGATATGATACGGCAACCGACGATGCATCATGGGTGTGTTTTAACAAATTTCGAGGCTGTAGGCAAGCAACAGGGTGAATTTGTCAAAAAAAATCAATTGACTTTAGTGATCATTATCGATACTCACCCTAGCTTATCAAAAAATTGAACGCCTGCAAAGCCAGGTTAAAACCGATGAGTTGCACAGCGTGCACTTTAATCCTTATTGTGTCCGTACGAAATTGTATCCGTCAATGCCTCTCTTCAGCCGTGTTTTGGGAAAATCGGAGATGTAAGAAATGGTGAAGCTTGACTTTGGAAAGACAGGGGGCCTTGTTCCGGCCATTGTCCAGGATTTTAAGACCGGTGATATTTTAATGCTGGCATATATGAATAAAGCGGCATGGGAGCAGACGCTCAGTTCCGGTAATGCGACCTATTTTAGTCGCAGCCGGCAAAAGCTCTGGATAAAGGGCAATACTTCCGGGAATCGACAGATCGTTAAGGAAATACGAATTGATTGTGATGATGATACGGTTCTTCTAAAGGTCGAACAGATCGGCGGCGCTGCCTGTCATACCGGATACCGAAGTTGTTTCTATAAAAAAGTAACTCTAGAAGGGGCGATTGAAATTACCGGAAAACCGATGTTTGATCCCGAGGAGGTATACGGCAAATGATTAAACGCTTGAAACTCGGAATCCCCAAGGGAAGCTTGCAAAGCTCCACGATTGCGTTGTTCAAACGATCCGGCTGGAAAATTAATGTCAATGGCCGAAGCTACTTTCCTGAAATAAACGATGATTCGATCGAATGTGCCATTTGCCGAGCCCAGGAGATGTCACGCTATGTTGAAAGCGGCACCCTTGATGCCGGATTGACGGGAAAGGACTGGATCGCGGAGAACAATTCGGACATTCGTGTCGTGGAAGATCTGGTATATTCCAAAGTCAGTGCGCGGCCTGCGCGTTGGGTCCTGGCGGTTCCCTACGACTCGAACGTAAAAAAGATACAAGACCTGCGCGGCAAAAAAGTCGCCACGGAACTTGTCAATTATACGGAAAGGTACTTCGCCGAACGGAATCTAGACGTAACGGTTGAATTTTCCTGGGGGGCGACCGAGGCCAAGGTGGTGTCCGGTCTGGCCGATGCCGTTGTCGAAGTGACCGAGACCGGGAGTACGATTAAAGCGCACGGTCTGCGAATCATCCATGAACTGATGCAAACCAACACCCAACTGATCGTAAACCATGATTCGTGGGAGGAACCTGAAAAGCGAAACAAGGTGGAGCAAATTGCTCTGTTGCTCAAGGGAGCCCTTCTGGGCGAGAAACTGGTCGGCCTGAAGATGAATGTGCCGGAAAACAAAATGGAGCAGATCATATCCTTGCTGCCGAGCTTGAATGCGCCAACCGTTGCCCATTTGTACAATACCGACTGGTTTTCGGTGGAAATCGTGGTGGATTCAGGAACGGTGAGGGATTTAATTCCCAAGCTCCTGAAGGCCGGCGCTGAAGGGATTATCGAATATCCCCTCAATAAAGTGGTATAGGCGTGTAATTTGGTATTTTGAACCTTTGAATTTATTTGGCATTTGGATTTTGATGTTTGGAAATTTCCCAGTGCCGGTCCGTTTTGCTACGGAGGTAATCGCATGATCGCCAAACGCACGGAAGACATCACCTCCTTTATCGTGATGGATGTACTCGAAAAAGCCCATGAGCTTGAGCGCCAAGGAAACGATATTATCCATTTGGAGGTCGGTGAACCCGATTTTGATACACCGGATTGCATCAAGGATGCCGCATGCCGGGCACTCGATAAAGGGCATACCCATTATACCCACAGTCTCGGCCTGCTCGAACTCAGAGAAGCCATCTGCCGGTATTATCTTGATCACTACCGGGTTTCGGTAGATCCGGAACAGGTGCTGGTTACCGCCGGCACATCACCGGCCATGTTTCTGTTGTTTGCCGCACTTTTAAATAAAAATGATCAGGTCATTATTTCCAATCCGCACTATGCATGCTATCCTAATTTCATTCGCTTTCTGGAAGGGGAAATTGTCAGCGTGCCGGTCTATGAAGAGGATGGCTTTCAATACAGACCAGCGGCTATCAGAGATAAAATTACTGAAAGAACCAAAGCCGTCTTTATTAATTCGCCCTCTAATCCAACCGGCAACCTTCTGTCCGCCGAACGAATGGAAGAAATCGCTCACATGTCTCCCTGGGTGGTTTCCGATGAAATTTACCATGGCCTGGTGTATGAGGGCAAAGAGCACTCCATACTGGAATTTACCGATAAAGCCTTTGTGCTGAACGGGTTTTCCAAACTCTTTGCCATGACCGGCCTGCGGCTCGGGTACCTTATTGCACCCCAGTCCTTTATCCGTCCCATGCAGAAATTGCATCAAAACTTTTTCATCTCTGCCAATTCAATGGTCCAGAAAGCCGGAATTGCTGCCTTGACCGATGCCGGGGATGATGTTGCGCGGATGAAAGAAACATATAACCAGCGCCGATTATTTATGATCCAACGGCTGAAACAGCTCGGTTTGGGCATTACCGTCGAGCCCACCGGTGCCTTTTATGTTTTTGCCAACGCCCGGCACCTTTCCAGCAATTCTTATGAACTGGCGTTTGAAATTCTCGAAACAGCCGGTGTAGGCGTTGCCCCCGGCATCGATTTCGGGGAAAATGGCGAAGGTTACCTGCGTTTTTCGTATGCAAATTCAATGGAAAATATCGCCGAGGGGATGGATCGTTTGGAAAAATATCTAGGGGAAAGAAGCCAGCCCAATTAAACTGAACTATTTTTCATCATTGAAGCTGGGCATTTGAAACTTGAAACTTGGACGATCACCACGCATTGGTTTATAATCGTTTCCGAATTTCAAATTTCTATATTCAAGTTTCGAAAACCATGATCATCAAGTCCGCAGAATTTGTAAAAAGTGCCGTCAAACCGGATCAGTATCCGCCGGCCCTGCTGCCCGAAATCGCCTTTGCCGGACGCTCCAACGTGGGAAAATCCTCCCTGATCAATACCCTGCTCAACCGCAGGCGTTTGGCGCGAACCAGCGGCATACCGGGGCGAACCCAGTTGATCAACTTCTTTGTCATCAACCAGAGCTTTGCCTTCGTCGATATCCCCGGTTACGGTTATGCGAAAGTCCCCAGCTCGGTTAAGCGAAAATGGGGACCGATGATTGAGACCTACCTGTCCACCAGAACCACCTTAAAAGGGATTGTCCTGATCATGGATATCCGTCGCCTGCCGCGCCCGGAGGAATTTACCCTTGTCGACTGGTTGAATCATTATCATATTTCAAGCTTAATGGTACTGACAAAAACCGACAAGCTCTCCAAGTCAAAGCAAAACATGCAGGTGCGGTCGATTTCGCGTGCATTATCCGTGAACAGCAAAGATCTGATTCTTTTTTCTGCTAAAACCCGCCATGGAAAGGAAAACTTGTGGCGTGCTATTCAAGCGCTGCTCGCAGCAGACAATGCATGAGCAGCGGATTACGAATCTCAGATCCTTCATAATAATCCGCCAGGGCACTTTATGCGCTGCAATCCACAACCACCTGTTTTGTATATGAAGATGAACTTGTCAGCTGGAAGTAGCTATGGTGAATAAAGATTCGAACAAATCGGTCACCGATTTTAAATCTGGTTTTGTTGCCATTGTCGGGGCGCCCAATGTGGGTAAATCAACTTTGCTGAACCGGCTGCTCGGTGAAAAGATTTCAATCACCTCGAGAAAGCCCCAGACCACCCGCAATCGAATTCTCGGCGTTGTTCATCGCCCGGCAGCGCAGATCATTTTTATGGACACCCCGGGAGTTCACAAGGCCAAAAATCCCTTAAACATCAAAATAGTGGAAACCGCGCTTTCCACCATGGGTGATGCGGATATCATTTTGATTCTCATCGACGTCGCTAAACCGGATCCGGTGTCGGAGGGAGTTATTGTGAAAAAACTCCAAGCCGCAAATCGGCCGGTAATTCTGGCGCTCAATAAAATTGACCTGATCCGAAAAGATGCGCTGTTGTCGATTATCGATCGATGGGCAGCGGTTTATCCTTTCGAGGCGGTTGTGCCGATTTCGGCAACCGAGGGCACCCAGGTGGATGCGTTGATCGCATCCATGGAAAACGCATTGACGGCCGGCCCTCCCTTTTTTGCGCAAGACACGCTGACTGATTTGTCGGAACGCTTTATTGCGGCAGAGATCATTCGCGAGAAGATTTTCCGTTTGACCGGTGAGGAAATACCCTATTCTACGGCCGTAACGGTGGATTTGTTCAAGGAAGAGAAGGCGGGCGCTCTAATAAAAATTCAGGCATCCATCCATATGGAACGCAGTTCGCAAAAAGGCATCGTCATTGGAAAGAAAGGCGCCAAACTGAAGCAGATTGGAAAGGCTTCCAGGGAAGATCTGGAGCGCTTTTTAGGGGCAAAAGTATATTTGAAATTATTTGTCCGAGTTCAAAAAAACTGGAGCAAAGATACAAAAGCGCTCAAAAGGTTAGGCTACTAATTAGCGATGATTCTCTCGTTTCATCCGCTGTTTAAAGCGGACAAAAACATTAATTGCGCCGGACGTGCCCCGGGCAGCGATGAGCTTGCACAATTAAAAGCGGCGGATGCGGTCATCCTGCCCCAGGGTTGCCGGCTTGATCTGTATGCAATGTCTCGCGAAAACTGCTCGCTGGTATTTCCCAATTACGACGCGCGCTTCGATTATCCAGGTAAAATCGGTCAAATCCAACTCTTCCGCCAAACAGGGGTCCTCTGTCCGGAGTCGCAGGCTTTTACAGATACGGATATGTTCAAGATGCACTACCCGCGGCTGCCGGAGGATCTTAGTTTTGAATTTCCATTGGTATTTAAATTCGACTGGGGTGGAGAAGGGGAGACCGTTTACCTGATCGATTCGGACGAAAAGCTAAAGGCCATCATTCAAAAAGCCCGCGCTTTCGAGTATACCGGCCAAAAGGGCTTTCTTATCCAGGAGTATGTTCCTTGCCGCCGCCGTACTTTGCGGGTAATCGTTATCGGACGGCGGCATATATCCTACTGGCGGGTGCAGCGCAGTCGCAACACCTTTCTTGCTAATCTGGCCCAAGGAGCTCAGATCGATACCGAATCCGATCCCGATCAACAAGTCGAAGCCGTTGACGCAGTAAAAGCATTTTGCCGGCGGACCCGGATCGATCTGGCCGGATTTGATATTCTTTTTTCAACAAAATCGGATCAGACAGCGCCGTATTTTCTGGAGATCAACTACTTTTTCGGCAGACGCGGCATCGGTGGATCGGAGAAGTATTATGCCATACTCGTCGGGGAAATAAATAAATGGTTGCACCAACATGGGCTTGCCCTAGAGACTACGGCTAAGACAGTATAACAGTGCCTTGCCTAAGGCAGGGGATTCAAATACTATTTATTATAGCGGAAAAGTTTGGCCACGAAGACACAAAGGCACAAAAAAGAAATATAAATCGTAGAATAACCTTTGTAGATTCGTGTCTTCGTGGCTTAACTATTGGGTAAATGAGGAAAATCGCCAAGAAAGTACAAATTAACATCCCGTTTTGCATGCTGTGGGATAAATATGCAGACACCTTTTTGAAATACGGTCTAAACCCGGAAATCGGTATCGATGCCGCTGCGCTCGATCGCTTTTCACGCGTTGAATTCGGTGATATGGCCCGGCAACTTCTGCAGCGCGGCCTTTCCATTACGATCCACGGCCCATTTTTCGATTTGTCGCCCGGCTCTGTCGACCCGGATGTCCGGAAGGTTACCCGTCATCGCTTTCAACAGCTTCTCGATGTGGTACCGCTTTATAAGCCCAAAACCGTCGTATGCCATGCAGGATACGAATGGAAGCGATACGGATTCGTCCGGCAAGTCTGGATAGAGAACAGCATTGAAATGTGGCGATGGTTGGGAGAGAATCTGAAAGCCGCCGGCAGTCGATTGATGCTTGAGAACGTATATGAAAAAGGTCCCGGAGACATCCGGGTTATGCTGAAACGGTTGAAGGCGCAGTGCGTCGGGTTCTGCCTGGATACCGGCCATCTATCCGCTTTCGGTCGCGATCCGTTGACCACCTGGCTCGATTCACTGAGCCCTTTTCTGGGGCAAATGCACCTGCACGACAATCATGGCAAACGTGATGAGCATATAGCTCTGGGACAGGGTGAGATCGATTTCGGCACGTTGTTCAGGCTGCTCAAAGCCATGCAAACCACCCCGCCTATCATCACTCTCGAACCCCACCAAGAAGACTTTCTCGATCCGTCATTGGAATATCTGGAAAAAATTTGGCCGTGGCAATAGATAACTCATAGCAGGGTCGCTTGTTTGATCTGGCGATTATCTTTTGATCTTGAGACAGTCACTTAATGGCCGTAACGTCTGGCTAATTCATCGAAGTGGTTATCGGTCAATATGTCAGCAAAGCGTCTGCCGTCAATGCTCAACTGTTTGTAGAGCGCTAAACAATCTTTGATAATGCTCAGAACTTGCGCTTCGGAATAAATTCCGGGCAGTTCTCGGGCCAGACGGGGGTGACGGCCGAGCTTGCCGCCAAGCTGCACGCGAAAACCCTTGTAATCCGTCTCAAGGGTGCCGGTCGGACATGCAGCCATACATTTGCCGCATTTGAGGCACATATCAAAATCGATCAGCGGATAATCATTTCTGTCATCAAGGGCAATTGCGTTTTCTCTGCACGCCTCGACACAGGCTTCACATCGGCTACATTCCTGATCGGTTATGGTCGGCACTGCAGCCCCGATAATACCGACATCTTTTATTTGCGGTTGAGAACAGGCATTGGGACATTCGGCCAGCGTCACCCTGAATTCGTGGTGAAATTTCAAATCACCTTTTATGGACTGCTTCAAAAATGAAAGTAAATCCTGCTGCTCGAGAAGATTTTCGATTTCATCCATCAATCCCTCGGCAATATTGGCTCGGTTGGGGCAACCATTGGGGCCGAAACAGGTGTCGATCTGATATCCTTTTATTTCAGAGCCCATGCGCGTAAGATAGCGTTTTTGAGTGGCCTTGACCTCGGACAGGGAAATCACATTTTTGCCGATCTCCCGCGCTTCCTTCTCGACCCGTGCCCGGACCCTTTTGCGAACGAAAAAGGGAACCTTTTTAATTGCCAATTCGGCCTCAGATGTCCACTTCACAATCCAATTTCCTTTCAGATCAGGTTGTGGGGATGTTATATGCACGACAGCCGCAACCCAATATTAGAGGTATGGCTCCGCATAATAATGCCTGCATTTTATCAGGGATTCAGTATCCACGATACACGATACAACTTGCAGAGCATTTGATTTATGCTAAATTTTTGCATCAAATATACACAGATGAAAAAGGTCCAGTATTATAAATTGTGCACAGTCATGGTGGGAGTCAATAATCAGAATAGCGGCAAAGATAATGAACAGTGGTTTTTGAGTGTAAAGTGAGGAATTTACCTGTGCTCGGCGGTAAACGTATAATCACACCGGTGTAATTATCGGTATCGCCCTGGCTGTTGTGCAGATTGTCTAGCGGTTAAGAGCCAAACCGTTTTGTGGTTTAGGCGCTTGAGCAGCGTGCCATCGCCTTCCGTCATAGATATAGGCGTATACCCGAACGACACTGCTCTCATACCGCGTCCTTTTGACAATGTAGCCGCTGCCATCCGCATCGATCTGTGGCGGCGAAGAGGCCCCGATCTGGTCAGCGATAATGGTGATCTTGCCCCAGGTACCGGTTTCAATATCAAATTCCCTGGCCCAAAGGTTCCCATCTGACCAGACTAACATAAAATCGGTCCCGTTGCTGCCCACGTCAAATCCATAGACCGATGTTATCGCCAGTTCGGTTTCGGCGGACCAAGCGCCGGTGGTTTGCGAGTATATACGGTATTGGATTATCATCGAATTCTCTGAATTTGTCTTGGGTGTTGACCAAACAGCCAGCGCGTCTCCACGGCTGTTAAATGCAATTGCCGGTTTTTGCATAATAGTCGGTTTTTGCGGAAAGGCTTTCGAGGTTACATTGAGCTTGGGCAGATCGGTGGGCTCTGATCCGCCAGTCCCGGAGCCGCAACCGATACAAGTGCAGATGATGGATATTAGTCCGATTACAATCACGAAAGAGTTTCCCCGAGAACATGAAATTTGAAAACCTTGGTACTCTTTAGTCTTCATATATGGTTTTCTCCTTTCCAAAATCGAACCTCAAAATGGATGTCAATACAAGTGCAAAAATAATTGCGAAATATCTGAAAACTGAGTAGTAAAAATGTAATGGTTTTTCATCTTTATCCACTCGATATTTTTTTACAAAATATCCAACAGATTACATTAGTAGAACTACTACTATCACATGAAGAGATTCAAAAGTAATGTGTTAGTTTATCATGTTATATAT
>Ga0126331_1000250_pt1 | contig 20956 bp, 12 predicted proteins | sample InaspJWI98metaG_FD_96379 | JGI IMG/M metagenome (GOLD analysis project Ga0126331, IMG submission 96379) | Marine gutless worms symbiont microbial communities from Oahu, Hawaii - Inanidrilus sp. 2 OAHU.JWI-98 metaG | ecosystem: Host-associated > Annelida > Digestive system > Unclassified | place... | reverse complement strand
GGTGTATCCTTTCCTTTTTAGTGTGGCCGGTTGACTGCTGCTAACAATCTACCGGTGGATACACCGCCTTTTCCTTTAAACACAACTTTTAAATATAACTCTCCCAGCCTTGGGTGCACCATCATGACCAATCTGGCAAAAAAGCTGCTCGACCGTCTCAAAGAAACCCGCCAGACATCAAAAATTCATTTCAAGACCCTCGTGAGATATGCAACTTTTTGAAAAGCCAAGGGATAAAATATGGATCTTAAAGTCGAGCTGGATCGCCGGGTATTTTATTTAAAGACCCTCTATGATGTCAGCAAAGACATCTTTGCCAGCGTGGAATCGGAAACAATCCTTAGAAACTTTTTACTCATGGCGATGGGCAACTTCGGGTTGAGCGAAGGCTTAATTATCCTGATAAATTTACAAAATCAAAAAATAGAATACATTGTGCCGGTCGGGCTCGACGAAACCGACGTTGCATCGCTAAAAAAAGGCGTCGGGCAATTGATACTGCAAAAAAATATTTCTGCATCTCATGAAATTGAAACGGCCCTCCGAAATCAGATTTTTATGCCCCAATCATTGGATTTTGTGCTGCCGTTTGTTGTTGAACCGGGTTATCCTGGCATTCTCGGACTGGGGCCCAAACTTGTCGGCCACGCTTACACTGACAACGATCAAGAGTTGCTCGATACCCTGGTCAACAATCTGGTCATCGCCCTAAAAAATGCCAGATCCTTTGAAAAGATAAAAAACCTCAACCTAAATTTAGAAGCCACAAACGTTCAGCTGCAAAAAACCCTCAAAGAGCTTAAAGCCGCTTTGAGAAAGGTGGAAATATTAGAAGGTATCAAGGCAAACCTCTGTAAATTCGTACCGACTGCCGTAACCCGATTGGTTGAAAAATCCCCTACGGTCGACATCGTGGAAGCTCGGGAAAGGGATCTTACGGTTCTGTTTCTCGATATCGAAGGATACACATCGATCACGGAACAATTAGGGCCGTCTGAAGTCAATGCACTCACTGAAAAATACTTTTCGGTATTTATGGATGCGATTTACGAAAATAACGGTGATGTAGTGGAAACTGCCGGAGATGGCCTAATGGTCCTTTTCCTTAGCGACGATACGGTTACCAACGCTTTAGAAGCCCTAAAAGCGGCCCAAACCATCAAAGAAAAAGAATGCCTGATCAACGACGATTGCAGTATTGATTCACTGCCCCTGGTTATCAATATCGGGATTTGTTCCGGGCAGGCATTTGTGGGGGCTTCAAAATTTGAAAGTTATACCGGTTCGCGATGGGTGTATACTTCCCACGGCACGACCATAAATATCGCAGCCCGAATTTGCAGCCATGCAACCGGAGGCGCCGTACTGGTTTCAAAAACCACGGCCGAAAGGGTCAACGAACATTTTTCCTTTACGCGTCTGGGTAAATTTGCTCTTAAAAATTTGTCCGAGGAAGTGGAAATATTTGCGCTTAAATAATTGAATCTAATTTCTTTATTTAACGTCTTTAAAAACAGTCATATTGATTGAAAAAGAAGATATACAGCAAAACCTAAACGGTAAAACCGTAGAGGTTATACTGTCCAACAAGATTGGCTAGACGTATCGCCATGGAATGTTCGGCCGCTTATGCCAAAATATATAGCCTTGACCCGGAGCGCATTGAAGATCTGAAAACCGTTATGAGTGAGGCTGCTATAAACGCCATGCAGCGCGGCAACAAGGGGCGGAAAAGGATGCTCGGGTGACCATTTCAAGGGTGTAAAAGGAAAAGCAGGTCTTGTTATGAGTGAAAATCATGATGCCGCAGAGAAGCCAAAAAAAATTGGTTATTACCTTAATTGTGGCTTTGACCTCGTCAGTCAAGGATTGAGCCTGCAAAAACGACTCGCTTCGATGGGTATCAAAAAACGTTTGGGAGAAGTAATGTTGGAATCACAGGTTATCAGTCAGGAAAACCTGAAGGAAGCCATTCATTCTCAAAGGCTGGATCGGCTGAAAATGTGCCGCCTGTTCTCCGGATTGACCAATGACGAGCTGCTGAAGTTCTGTGACGTGGTCCAGGAAAAGGACGTTGCAGGTGGAGAAGATTTCATCCATCAAGACACCTCAGGTGACTGCTTCTTCGTCATTATTGAGGGGGATTCCCTGGTTTATCGCAAGGGGGATTATGGCGAAGAAATACCGCTTGAAACCGTAGAACCCGGTGAGTGCCTGGGGGAGATGGGCTACTTTTCGGTGGGCAGACGCTCGGCTTCGGTTCGTGCTCTCGAAGATTCTCAGCTTTTCATGATTGACTATAAAGAGCTGGACCGGGCCTTCGAGTTGGTGCCCAGGCTGGCCGGTAATTTTCTGGATATTGTGACCGGGCGATTGCGCCGTGCAAATCTTCGATTTCAGGAAGCCTTGCGCAAGAGCAGGACTGTTGAGAGGTCTCTTGATAGTCTCCTTAGCTTTCTGGACATGTCTGAGATCATGACACTGCATACGGGCATCGAAGGGCTGATTAATCGAATAGTGATTATGGCCAGCAAGGTAATGAACGCTGATCGCGCCTCACTCTTTTTAATTGATGCAGTAGCCGGGGAACTTTGGTCCAAAGAAGCACAGGGTGAAGAAAGTCGTGAGATCAGGATACCGCTGGGCAAAGGGATTGCAGGCTGGGTGGCACAACACGATCAACTGCTTAATATCGATGATGCCTACGCTGATCCACGGTTCAACCCGGAGGTGGACAAACACACCGGCTATCGCACCAAGTCCGTTTTGTGCGGACCTATCAGGGACTTAGAGGGTAGGATCCTTGGCGTTATCCAGGTCATCAACAAAAAAGGGAAGACTTTTGACAGCGACGACGAGGCCTTGTTACAGGCCTTTGCTTATCAGACGGCCATTGCCGTGGAGAATTTTGGCCTTTACAAAAAGATTCTAATAAATCATGGGAAAATGGCCATCCTGCTGGATGTCGCCACCGCTTTGTCACAAACACTGGATCTGGAGGCCCTCATCATTAAGATCATCGAAAAGGTATCGGAGGTCCTTCAGGCTGAACGCAGCTCCCTCTTCCTTTTGGACCACGAAAATGATGAACTATGGTCCAAGGTGGCTCAGGGAGCAGAGGTCTCTGAGATTCGCTTCCCGACTTCGACAGGTCTGGCCGGGTATGTCGCTTCTACCGGTGAGGTTTTGAATATCGAGAATGCTTATAGAGACCCTCGTTTTAATCCGAGCATTGACCAGATAACCGGCTACAGGACCAAAAGCGTTATTTGCGCACCCGTTATTAATCGAGATGGAAAAATCATTGGCATCACACAGGCCGTGAACAAAAAAGAGGGCGTGTTTGACGAGGAGGATGAAGATCTTCTTTTGGCACTTTCCTCCCAAATCGCCGTGGCCATTGAAAATGCTTGGCTTTTCCAGGAAAATTTGGAAAAACAGCGCTTGGAAGAAGAACTGGCCATTGCCCGGGACCTGCAGACGAGTATGCTGCCAGCTACCTGCCCGGATACAAAAGGGTTCAAGATCGCGGCCCTCTCCATCCCGGCCAGGGAGGTGGGGGGGGATTTTTTCGATTTTATTGAAATGGGTGCCGACAAAGTTGGTTTTGTCATAGGTGATGTAACCGGTAAAAGTGTGTCCGGTGCACTGGTTATGTCTGCATCGCGGAGCGTTTTCCGCATGCTATCCGAACAAGAACTGACGGTTGGTGAGAGCATGCTGCGCGCCAACCGCAGACTCAAGAAAGATGTCAAGAGCGGTATGTTCGTTGCCTTGCTCTATGCGGTCTTAAACTCTCGGGATCAGATACTGACCCTCTGCAGCGCGGGACAGACCCAACCGGTATTGATGTCTGCCAAAACCGGTGCGGCGACTTTGGTTGAAACCAGGGGCGATACATTCCCCCTGGGCATTCTCGATGAAGTAATCTATGAAGAAACCCAGCTGCAATTATTTCCTGGTGACAAGGTGGTCTTTTATACCGACGGCATTGTGGAAGCCATGAACGAAAAGGAGGAGATGTTCGGCTTTGATTCGCTGGTGGAGGTGGTTCAAGGGGCACGGTCCCTGAGCGCCGACTCGCTTCTGAAAGAGATTATGGACAGGGTCAACGAGTTTGTCGGCGGGGCCGCCCAACATGACGACCTCACCGCTATCGTAGTAAGTGTTGAGGAATGGGAGGATGGAACCTAATCAACAATTTCCCAACAATACGAATAATGAACAAGATGAACTGGAAAGGCGGGATTATTATCTCAGAACACTGTTCGATATCAGTAACGATATTTTCGGCACGATGGACTCTGGTACGATTCTGCGAAATTTCTTACTTATGACCATGGGCAATTTCGCGGTTGTCGAAGGCGTTATCCTGATTATCAACCTGCGTTCTAAAGAAACGGTTGACTTCATAAATGCCGGCTTCCAAAATGACGAACTATCAGATTTACAAAAGGCCGCCAAGGAAGCTTTGCTGGGGGGGGAATCCACCGGCGAGTTCGTAAAGGACGCCGAACTCGAAGATATTGGGCTGCTGTCTCCGAAACTGGCATGCGCTGTGCCTTTTACCATTGATTCGGATAATATTGGAATGATGGGCTTGGGTTCAAAAATCATTTCCAAGCCATACACACAAAACGAAAAAAAGCTTCTGATCACCCTGGTTAACAGCATGGTCATCACTCTGCAAAACGCAAGAGCATTCGAGGAAATCAAGCGGCTCAATGAGGATCTACTGGCGAAAAAAAAAGAATTAGAAAAAACCGTGGTCGAGCTCCGGTCTGCCATGCAAACGGTGGACAGGTACAGCAGGCACCTTGAGCAGATCATTGCCGCCCTGAACGTCGCCCAGGAAGTGCAGCAGAGTTTATTACCGCAGTATCCACCCAGAGAAAAACGCTTCGATATTGCAGGCGGCAGCCTGTATTGCGATGAAACAGGCGGGGACTACTATGATTATATTAAATTACCCTGCTTGGGCTCCAATGTTTACGCAATTGCGATTGGCGATGTCAGTGGCCACGGTATCTCATCGGCATTGCTCATGGCCGGTGTGCGGGCCTATCTTAGAAGCAGGGCCAGCCAGGCCGGATCGGTGGCTGAAATCATCACCGACGTAAACCGGCTGGTCTCAGCTGATACAATGGAGACCAGCCAATTCATGACCCTTTTTTTTCTAATGATAGAAGCTCAGACCGGTCGACTGACTTGGGTTCGGGCGGGTCATGACCCGGCCCTTCTCTATTCCCCCGACTCGGACCATTTCGAAAAACTAGCAGGTGAAGGTCTGCCCCTTGGAGTTGATGAAAACTGGCTATACAGGGATTATGCTGCAACTGTCAGTCCGGGACAAATTGTGATTCTAACTACAGACGGGGTCTGGGAAACCCGCAATAATGAAGGGGAGATGTTCGGCAGGGACAGATTCAAAGAAATTATTCGCCGGAATTCCAATTTGGAGTCTGAAAGCATCCGCCAGGCCATTATTGATGCGGTTGCAATCTTTAGGGGAAAAGCCCAACAGGAAGATGATATCACCCTGGTGGTTTCGAAATTTTTGTAAAATTCAGATTGAGGGTTCGCGAAGAAATAACTTTACATTTTAGGGGGTCGAGGCGACCGCGTGGCAGGGGGCGAGGAGGGCGAATAGATAGCTATTTAACCGATGAGCAACGCAGCCGGGCGGGATGCATCAGCATATAAATTTCTTAGAGAAGATGCATCAGCATATAAAATGCTTAGAGGAGATGCATCGGCTCACTATAATGTGAAGTTATTATAGAGCGAGCCCTTAGCAGGGAGATCTCCGACACTTTGAAGAAAAGGGAAAAAGGGGTCCGTTGTGGCTAAGCTATATTTCCGCTATGGTGCCATGAATTGCGGTAAAACCACGGCTCTAATCCAGGTGGATTACAACTATCGGGAGCGGAGCATGAACACGGTGATCATCAAATCCGAGACCGACACCAAGGGAAGTGACATGGTCATCTCGAGGCTTGGTGTGGAACGTCGGGCTGATATTCTCGCCACCTCCAAAGATAACTTGTATGTAATGATTGAAAGCTGGCAAAGTGAAAATGGCCCTGTTCACTGCGTGCTGGTGGATGAAGCCCAATTTTTGACCCGTTCCCAGGTAGATCAACTGTTTGAGGTGGCGGTGCTCCAGGAAATTCCCGTCATTTGCTATGGTCTACGCACCGATTTCCAGTTAAACGAGTTTGCGGGCAGCGCAAGATTGCTGTTGATGGCGCATAGCATCGAAGAGCTTAAAACCATCTGCAAATGCGGCCAAAAAGCGGTCGCCAACGGCCGCAAGATCAGCGGTCGATTTGTCTTCGAGGGTGGACAGATCGCCATCGAAGGTGAGGCCGATGTTGAGTATGAATCTCTGTGCGGCCGTTGCTATTTCAGGTAAAACAGGAATACGAGGATCGTAAACGATCGTAGCTCGGATTGGATTTAGTTACAGCATTTTTCAAAATAACATTCCGTTTGGAACGGGATTTAGTCTTGTCGATTAACGATTATTGGTTTTCACGCAAAGAGGCAAAGCCGCAAAGAATATTTTGAATAATCCCAGTATTTAATTTTTCATAAACTTGGCGTCTTTGCGTCTTTGCGTGAGATTTTATACAAAAAAACTTTAGAGCTACCAAATTCTAGATTTAAGACTTCAACCTAACTATCCAATATCACTAACCGACTAAACATTTTGATCCACAGCAAATGAATAACGGAACATTATTCTGACAACCAATATAACTGTCTGAGGTTTCATCTAATGAAATCTGTGAGAACTTGACGCGTTTGAATTAGTAACTTCTTGTCTTTTCGTTGTCTTACTGCATCATCGACCTGCGCAATTCAAGGCGGTCCTTTAGCTTTGGAAACTGGTCCATGTCGGTATGGGGCAGAAACAGGGCAGCGACATAGTTGTCCATGTAAGAGGCGGTTTCCGACAGTTCGAAGCTGGTCATCTTGCGGGTTACTTCCACCACATCCATCCGAATCCGGTTGGTTAATGCACTCATTTTGGCACCCATCAGTGATCCGTTGCCGACGAACGTGACCCGTTCCGGGTCAGTCTCCGGCAGCAGTCCGATGATCATGGCCTTTTCAAGATCCACATAGCTGCCGAATCCGCCGGCCAGAATGATTCGCTCGATGTCCCCGATGCGCATGCCCACTTCGGAAAGCAGGGTCAGGCAACCGCTGTACATGGCCCCTTTGGCCCGGATCAGGTTCTCGATGTCGATCTCGTTCAGGACCAGATCCCTGTCGATCTGAGTCTCATCCTTCCAGGCCAGAACATATTCGACCACCCCGTCGGTTTCGCGAATCCGTTCTGTAGACAGGTCCCGGTTGAATTTGCCCTGATGGTTGATGATTCCCATCTCGAACATGGTCGCCACCATGGTGATCAACCCGGAGCCGCAAATGCCTTTGGGCCGCACATTGCCGATGGTGATAATCATCGGTTCGTTGGTCACAGGGTCGACCGAAAAATCCTCGATGGCGCCTTTGGCCGCCCGCATACCGAATTTAATGCCGCCGCCCTCAAATGCGGGTCCGGCCGAGCAGGCCGCACACGCAAGCCAGTCCTTGTTGCCGATCACAATTTCAGCATTGGTACCGATGTCCATAAAAAGAGTCAGCTCCTCGGTCCGGTACATGCCCGATCCCATGACACCGGCAACGATATCACCGCCCACGTAGCTGGACACCGCCGGATACACCAGCGCAGTGGCGTGATCTCCCAGAGCCAGTCCCAGGTCCACGGCTCTGATAGGCGGATATAACGTGGAAGACGGCACATACGGCGAACGACGGATATATCGCGGATTGATCTTTAGCATAAGCTGCGTCATTGTGGTATTGCCGGCCAGAGTAATGGTCGATATTTCATCCAGGCCGACTTTGGTGCGTTTTATGATTTTATTGATGATTTTATTGATGGTTTCAATCACCACCTCATGCAGGCGCTGCAGGCCGCCGGGTTTTTCGGCATATACGATCCGGCTGATGACATCTTCACCATAGCTGATCTGGCCATTGAATTCTCCGTATTGGGCCAGCACCCTGCCCGTGATCAGATCGATGAGCTGGCCGTAGATCGTTGTGGTGCCGACATCGATGGCTATGGCATAATTACGATCGGTGGTATCTCCCGGCTGTACATTGATAATTTGAGTTTTGCGACCCACATGGACCGGTCGGGCCAGCGTGGCGGTAATTTTGAAATCCTCCTGGCGCAAAGCGTCCGGCAGTTTGCGAATCACCGGTAAATCCACGACCAAGCGGTGTTCATTGTAATTGAGTTTTAAAAAACTGACCAGACGCGTGGCATCGGCCAGGTTGTCCTGGGCGGTGGACACCGGCAGCTCCAGGTATTTCTTTTCAACCGGCGGGGTGAAAAGGCCTTTTTCCTTAAGTTCCTCCAGATTCATCTCCTGGATGCGGGCCGTGCGCCGCGGGGTGCTTTGCATATTCAACACGGCGGTGTCGATTTCCGATTCAACCGGAATGCGCACAGCCAGATCACTTTTGATCCGGCTCTGACAGGCCAGCCGATATCCTTTTTCTTTATCTTCCGCGCTTAATTTCTCGGAGATACCGCCTTTCACCTTACCGTCTTCGATGATCACCCGGCATTTGCCGCAGACGCCTTCTCCGCCGCAAGAGGCATTCACATGCACGCCGGCCTCCATGGCGGCCCGGATGAGGATTTCATCATCATTGACTCTGGTCTCTTTGTTATGGGGCAAAAACTTTATCTTATGCATTATATCGAAAAACTCCTTTTAGGCCCTTAAGACCTTTTCTTTGACAATATATTGTAAGAAATCGATTGAATATTTTCGATTGAATATTGAATATTTAAGGAATTCTATCAATTTTTAACAAAAAATCATTATTATGACGGAGCGAAGCGGCTTCCACAAATCTTCAATTCCGGTTTATCCTGGTAGGGCTTTCGGAATAGCCGAAACATCAAGATGGATTTAGATCTGCGCTACTTGATACTGGACCATAACTAACTGATCACTGATCACCGATTACTGATCACTGGATACCGGATCAATGGCATCGATCAGCGCCTCAAACACAAAAAGCCATGCGCCTGGCTCTATGCATTTACAAATGGTGTCACGTTTTAGTTTCGTCAAATTTGCAGATCAAAGACAGCACCTCACCGTCAAAAAAGGTTTTAGTACTGTACGGCAGCGTATTAAACAGCTTTATCATCCCCTGATTGTCGGGCGATGTATAGGCGATCAAGCCGGAAAGGCCATTTTCACGGGCAGCCTGACTGAGTTTTCGCATGAGAATTGTTCCCAAGCCTTTCGCCTGAAAATCCTTACTGATGGAAAACGCCACTTCTGCCAGGTTCTTGGCCGGATCAAACAGGTATTCACCGATGCCTACCACGCGCCCGAAACCGAATTCACCAATCACGGCCACCATCGTCAGATCATTGATGTAATCGATCTGAGACACACCCTCCACTTCATCGCGATCGAATCTTGTTTTTTCATGGAAAAATCTTGAAACCACGTCTTCTATATCAAGATCGTAGAAGTGTTCCTGAATTCGGCGTTCATCAACCGGTTTGGCAGGTCGAATAGTCACCTGTTCGGCATTGATCTCGATCGTTTCCTCCAACTGGACAGGATAGATCCCCTGGATTGATTCGGTCAGCGTCCGTTCCGCACTGAGCAGTCCCATTTTCTTGGCGGCATGAAAAAGAGAATCCCGGAAATCGGGATGGGCAATACTGATCAACGCCATGGCCCTTTCCTGGAGACTTTTGCCGAACAAATTCACAGCACCGTATTCTGTTACGACATAATAAACATCACTGCGGGGGATGACGACTGCCGTATCGTCAAGGATCGGCACAATTCTGCTCACTTCGCCACGGCGGGAGGTCGAAGGCAGCAGCAAGATCGATTTCCCGATTTCGGCCTGGGCCGCCCCACGTACAAAGTCAAGCATACCGCTGACCCCGGAAAAATGATTGAGTGGCAGCGCATCGGCCGCCACCTGACCGGTAAGATCCATCGTCATGGCGACGTTCATGGAAACCATTTTGTTGTGACGGGATATGATGCTGGGATCGTTGACATAATCGGAGGGCTGAAACTCGATACCGGGATTGTCATTTAAAAATTCATACATCTCTTTCGAACCGATAGCGGTGCTGGCTACGAGCTTGCCATCATTAAATCCCTTTTTACGGTTGGTAATCACCCCTCTGGCGACCAGATGCATGATTTCGTCTGTAAGGTACTGGGTGTGAATCCCCAAATCGTTTTTATCGGAAAGCGCCAGCACAACGGCTTGCGGCGTCATACCGAGACCAATCTGCAGGGTTGAGCCATCATCGATCAGCCGGGTAACATGCCGGGCGATGAGGTTGGCCGATTCCGATTCCGCAGGTGCACTGATGGTAATAAGCGCTTCATCATACTCTACGATCACATTGACATCATCCACATGAATAAAGCTGCGCCCCAGTGATCGCGGCATGTTCGCATTCACCTGGGCAATCACCAGATCCGCGGACTGTGCCGCCGCAAGGGTAATGTCGACCGAAACGCCCAAGCTCATCCATCCGAAATCATCCGGCGGCGATACCTGAATCAGGGCAACATGAATCGGCAATCGACGCGTTTTGAATAGGCGGGGCACAGCGGAAAGGTTGAGTGGCGTTATAAACCGCATATTTCTTGCCAGCCCCCTGGGTTTGGCGGATCCTGCATAAAACGAACGGATGTTCAGAGCTTGATCACCGGTTTTGTTGGCGATCAAAGTTAAGGGGGTGGACTCGAGCGCCATCAGGCGTACGATTTCCAGGTCTTTTAATCGGTCGGTCTCGGCCGACAAGACCCGGACCAGATGCTGGGGTTCACCGGATGAAGAGCCGATAAAAACGCGCTGCCCGGGTTTTATTAAACCCATTGCTTCTTGAGCCGTGTGTTTGCGCTCCACGTAATTGTCCGCCCAGTAACCGGTTGTACTCATTGCAGTGCCTCTTAATTCCTATGCTATAGTGAAATCCTGTATGGTTTCATAAATGATGCTTATCGCATACATCATAAAGTTTTTCAATTATTCCATTCTTTTTTCAGCCCTCGCAGTTCTGTTGCTCCAGCAATATCCAATTAGCCGGTGCAGTGCTCCTTCCCCGGCGGCAAGCCTCCCCCCGATGCGGTCAGCTTCGACACATAACAGCTGTATTATATGTCCGGAATTGCTCAGATTAGTTCTTGACTCGCGATTTTCTTTCATGTATAGTCGTTTGCTCAGCAGCCGGATTGTATTTTTTTCAGGGCTTGACTTCTTTAAGCTTGAGAATTAGATAATTAATCACGTTTTGGCAAAAGTTCACCCAGGTAATCAGCTACAAACTCGAACAAATTTGTATTTCCGTGGTTGGTAATTTAATAAAGAGACTCTTTGAGCCGCTGCCAAGATAGTAACTTAAAAAATTCCCGAGGTAAATTGCATTTCTGCAGTAAACCTGTTGCTCTATCAACCTAACATTAGGAGGAATACTATGAAAAGACGAGAATTTATCAAAAAAGCTGGTGCTGGGGTGATTGCTGCTGGCGCCATGATTGCAGGAGCTCCTGCCGTACATGCGCAAAAGAGGGTAGAAATTACAATGGTTACTACGTGGCCTCGTGATTTTCCTGGTCTTGGTACGGGGGCACAACGGTTTGCAAAGCGATTGTCTGATATGACCAATGGTCGTATAACAGTGAACTATTTTGCCGCCAATGAACGCGTAAAGGCATTTGATTCCTTCGATGAGGTTGCCTCAGGCAATGCGCAGATGTATCATGCCGCCGAATACTATTGGAAAGGCAAGCACCCTGGTTGGGCTTATTACTGCGCTGTTCCTTTTGGTTTAACCTACAACGAAATGAACGCCTGGATTCGCTTTGGTGGCGGCCAGGAATTATGGGATGAACTGGGTGCCGCTTTTGGAGTCAAAGGACTCATGTGTGGCAACACCGGTTCTCAGATGGGCGGATGGTTTCGCAAGGAGATCAACTCACCTGATGATCTGAAGGGACTCAAAATGCGTATTCCCGGCCTTGGCGGTGATGTCATGGCCAAACTTGGTGCTTCCCCCGTATCCCTTCCCGGTGGCCAGATTTATGAAAACCTGATTGCCGGATCAATTGATGCGACGGAGTGGGTCGGCCCCTGGAACGATGGATTCATGAAATTTTATGAAGCTGCTAAGTATTACTACTACCCGGGCATGCATGAACCAGGATCAATGCTTGCTATCGGCATGAATAAAAAATGGTGGGATGGTCTTGCAAAATCTGACCAATTGACGATTGAAGCCGCCGCTGCCATGGAAAATGATGTCATGATGGCTGAATTCAATTCAAGAAATGGAGAATCCCTTGCCAAACTGGTCAATGAGCAAGGCGTAAAACTGCGCGAATTTAATGATGATGTCTACGATGCTTTTGGTGAAGCAGCTGCGGCAGTATTTGCAGAGACAAAAAAACACAGTAAATTGGCAGCAAGAATCCATGATAGTTTTGCCAAAGCACGCCAAGAGGTTGGCGGCTGGATGAAGATCTCTGATCAAGCCTACCTTAACAAGCGTAACCTTGTACTTGGTCTGTAATCGATACTTAAAAGCCTCCCATAGAAATATGGTACCCCTCAGGGTACCATATTTCTCATCCTGGTGGGACGTTTCAGACAACAAATTTGGCTGTCCGATTTCGCACTGCCGCACAATCGCAATACATCTACGACCGCATTTATAAACAGTATACGGCTTATGAGTTCATCAGACACCACCGTTGCAAATGATGTATCAAACACTGTAATAGAGAACAATGCTTCAGACCATAAAGTCATCATTTTGCTGATACGAATATTTGCAGTATCGATTGTCGCAATCATGCTGCTTTTTTTAATTAACAACTACCTGAATTTCTGGCAGCAATGGCCTGGATTGCCATCTTTATTTTCACACCATGGCTGGTTTGGCCTGGAAGCCTTACGCACCCCTCTCGAGAATGATCAGATTATAAAAGGGTGGCTTCAGCTTCTGAGTTACTTTGGAGCGGTTGTGCTTGTTGTCTTTTATGTCTTATGGACTCACAAACGACCCTTGCGCTCGGATGCGGATTTACTGTCCGGGTTTGCTGCCTATATCATTCGTGCGGCATTCTGGATCGTGCTGATTATAGGCTTCGTCGATATCATCATCTCTTTTCTCAGGGTGGAGAACATCCTGTCACCATTAGTGGGTGATGATCTAGCTCAAGCCCTCGGGCGCCCACAATTTCGCGGCATTTATGTGCACTATCCATTGATCCTGCTATCGTTGGTCATCGCTTTATTTAACAGATCTCTGGGATTTACCTGGCTGGCCTTTCTGGTAGTGTTGGCAGAGTTCCAGATTGTTATTTCCCGATTTGTTTTTTCCTACGAACAGCCTTTCATGGGGGATCTCGTACGTTTCTGGTATGCGGCGTTATTTCTTTTTGCCAGTGCCTATACCTTGGTTCATGAAGGCCATGTTCGTGTCGATGTTCTATATTCGCGTTTCAATCAACGCAGCAAGGCATGGTCCAATGCCGTTGGCACAGTGTTGCTGGGCTTGCCATTGGGGTGGATTATCCTCTTAACCGGTATGTGGGATAAAACAAGCAGTATCAACAGTCCGCTATACAGTTTCGAAGTTTCACAATCAGGTTATGGATTGTACGTAAAGTACATAATGGTTGGATTTTTAGCAGTCTACGCTGTGTCCATGATTATACAATTTTGCAGTTACTTGCTCGACAAGGTCGCTGACCTCCGTCAAGAACCAGGTGGTGATCAGTTAGCCGGTGAGTCATAAAACGATAATAAAATAAAAAGGATCACTGCATGGAAGTAGTTTTTCTTGTTATCCTTCTTTTGGCGATGATGATTGCTCTTTCTTCTGGTTTCCCAGTCGCCTTCTCATTGCCGGGAGCTGCCGTTTTGTCCATTGGCCTGGCAGCTCTATGTGGTTATCTATTTGTAGGCGATTCCAGCGCCTTTTTTATAGAAGGAGGCCCCGTACAGTGGCTCAGTGCCGGAGTGACCAATTTTCGAAGTCTCTATTGGGATGTCGAACGGGATACCCTGATCGCGGTTCCACTGTTTATTTTTATGGGCATTATGCTCCAACGCTCCAAGATCGCAGAAGATCTTTTGGTTGCGATGGCCCAGCTGTTTGGACCGGTTCCCGGAGGGTTGGGCATCTCCGTTGTCCTGGTCGGTGCACTGCTTGCGGCTACCACCGGTATCGTTGGGGCAACGGTCGTTGCCATGGGGTTGATTTCACTTCCAGCGATGTTGCGAAACAAATATTCCAAACCATTGGCAACGGGCACAATTTGCGCCTCGGGCACTCTGGGGCAGATAATTCCCCCCTCTATTGTTCTGATTATCCTTGCTGACCAGTTAACCGGTGCTTCCGATCAAGCCAGTACGATCCGAAAAGCATCTTATAAGGCTGCAACCGGTGAATTTACCATGCCTTCGGTACTGGATGTTACTTCTACCAGCGCCGGTGAAATGTTTATGGGAGCCCTAGTACCCGGTTTAGTACTTGTAGGGCTGTATATCATATATATCCTGATTGTAGCCTTGTTTCGGAAAGGGTCCGCGCCGCCGGTGCCATATGAAGGAAAATTCGATCGAAAATTTGCCAAACGTGTTGCGTTGGCTTTGACACCACCGTTGACGCTTATTTTTTTGGTGCTCGGCTCCATCATACTGGGAGTGGCCACTGTCAATCAAGCGGGTGCGGTCGGTGCCGTTGGCGCCATGATCATGGGAGGGTATCGCCTTACCGCAGGTCAACGCAACGCCTATTACCCTGCAATTCTGGGAGTCGTCTCAACCGTTGCCATTGCGATATTACTCGCCTTCTTTGACCTGAACGTCAAAAGTATTAAAGAGGGGGATGCCATCGGTATCTTCCTGGCTTCGGTTGCAGTCACCGGGCTGTTGATTGCCGTGGCCTGGAGTGCCTGGCGAATCTATAAAATTGACGATACCCTCCACGGGGTCATGGTCGAAACGGCCAAAACGACCTCCATGGTATTTATTATTCTTATTGGTGCGGCCATGTTGACCTCTGCCTTTCGTGGATTTGGAGGAGAAGAATTGGTCAGGCATTTTTTAGCCAATTTGCAGGGAGGATTCTGGGTTCAATTTATCGTCGTAATGGTAGTGATGTTTATTCTCGGTTTCTTCATTGATTTTCTCGAAATCGCTGTCGTCGTAGTGCCAATTGTTGCACCCATTCTGCTTGCCGATCCCGGTGCCAATGTGACCGCAGTGTGGTTAGGGGTGATGGTTGGTCTCAATATTCAGACTTCATTTCTGACGCCGCCTTTTGGTTTTTCTTTGTTTTACCTTCGTGGCGTCGCACCCGCCGTAGTTAAAACACTGCAAATTTATCGTGGGGCTATTCCCTTTATTGTATTGCAACTGGTTGCATTGGTAATTGTTGCGCTTACTCCCAGTATGGTGAACTACCTGCCCACGCGTATTTCTCTATCGGCTGAAACAGCGCCACCACCGATAAATCCGCGATTGCAGTACTGTATTGAAGAAATGCTCTTTGATTACTATGATACTAACGACAGACAGCTCCGCAGCCATGTCGACACACTGCGTGCCGCGGATCTCAGTGTTTTACCGGAAAAACAACAGAAAGAATTGAACGAAAGCCTGGATCGAACATTGAACACTTTCGATTTAGTATCGAAAGTACGCAAGGCTGAAGCGAATCGTGTCGCCTATTCATCTGAATATCGTCCACAGCATCGGCATGTTCGCAGCCTGCAGTCAGAAATGCGTATTATACAATTAAAAGTCGAAAAATTGAAACAGGATTGGACGAGAGCTTCTCAAAGCGACTCCCCGGTCAAGGATGATCTCAATCGAATTGAAGCACAAATCAAGAAAGCAGAGGCTGCTATAACAAACCTTCAAAACCAAATTCCTGAAAGCTGGGCTGAAGCCAGCAAACGTTATGCGGAATTGGAAAATGCCGAAAAGAAAGCGCGTCGAAGTTACCGCAACAGCGTCGACCGGGCTTATGAAACGATTGCGGAATTACGAAAGGTCATTGATGGAGCAGATGAACTGGCCGGTTTTGAACAACAATTGACAGCTCTCGAAACAGCTATTGTAAATGCGCCGGCTAAAGATGCTATGGATCGGATCAAACAATCAGAAAGGGCCCTTGGCAAGGTTGCCGGTACAAGCGCCATTAAGTCAAAGCTTTCCAAAGCCCGCAGGGCACTCAGAGGAAGAAATCCAAAGCCGGAAAAGGCAATTCAATTTCTGAAAGAAGGCATGAAGTTATATACAGCTGAAGTCGATTGGCGTCATCGGGCGGCAGTTGAGCTTGCCCCTGCTCTGGCTACCTATGAAAATGCCATCAAGGATTCCATCGGTCTTCGATTGCAGCGCTTTATGTCGAGTGACCAGATAAAAGAAATTGCCAGTTGCCGATCGGTACACCGCGATTATTCATTGCAATTCTAGTCTCTATCTGCCAAACGATTGCCGGAAGAAGAAGGGAAAAGTAACAGTAGATCCTAAAGTTGCTTAAAATACTGACTCAAGTTTCGCACCCCTCATTGCATTAAATGCGCATAAAAACAGGTGGTTCGTTCATAGTCTCTGGAGGAAATGCGTTTTTGCGAGAGGCGCTATCTTAGTTTTATGCTGATAACGCTGGCAGTGGCCTAATATTTGGGATGGCTGCCCCGATGCCTTTATCCATGCCCCGGCGACAGCTGAAGCCTAAATATTGGGCCACCTGCTGCGATGGGTTTGATAGCGCCTCTCGCAAAAATGCATTTCCGGTGATTTCGCGCGTATCTTTCACTTCAAATCCTGCCGGCAAATCGGATTAGACCGATCATTTGCACAGCATTGGGGGTGCGAAATTTGGGTATACTACCAAAATCCTGCATCAAGTATCAAGCATCCAACATGTGCCTAGAAAGAGAAACCGTCTCAAGTAAAGCGGCAATGCTAAGTTGGACTCAAAAGCGGCTGTTGCACATCAGTTCCCATCGGAGCCGCCAATCAATTGAACGGTTTCGGCTTGGGGAACTTGCTGAACTTTGCCCAGCTTGCGCTCGATTACCCGGGTGCGCACCTCGGCTTTATCGATGCTGTTGCTGGCCTCCTGAAGTTTCTTCTTGGTTTTTACCAGAACGTCTCCGAATTTGCCGAACTCGGATTTGACCCCACCCAGAAGCTCCCACACTTCGCTCGAACGTTTCTCGATGGCCAGGGTTCTGAAACCCATTTGCAGGCTGTTGAGCAACGCCGCCAGGGTGGTCGGCCCGGTAACCAAAATTCGGTGCTCGCGTTGCAGAAAGTCGCACAATCCCGGCCGGCGCAGGACCTCGGCATACAGGCCCTCCACCGGTAAGAACATGATTCCGAAGTCCGTGGTGTAAGGCGGATCAATATACTTCTTCGTGATAAACCTGGCCTCCGCCTTGATTCGGGTCTCCAGGTTTCTAATCGATTTGTCCGCCAGTTCCTTGTCAGCAGCCTCCTGGGCATCCATCAGCCGCTGGTAGTCTTCCTGGGGAAACTTGGAATCAATCGGCAGCCATACAGCATCTGAATTGACCGTGCCCTGTCCGGGCAGTTTGATGGCGAATTCCACACGCTCGCTGCTGTTCTTTTTGGTCGCCACATTTACATCGTATTGATCCGGGGTCAAAACCTGTTCGAGGATACTGCTCAAGCGGATCTCCCCCCACGTGCCGCGAGTCTTTACATTTGTGAGTACCTTTTTTAAATCTCCCACCCCGGATGCCAGATTGCGCATTTCCCCCAATCCCCTATAAACCTGTTCCAGGCGTTCACCGACCTGTTTAAAAGATTCCCCCAGTCGCTTTTCCAGGGTCGCGTGCAGTTTTTCGTCTACCGTAGCCCGCATCTGTTCCAGCTTCACCGTATTTTCCTCCCGTAGGGTGCGCAGTTGTGTTTCCGTGGCCCGGCGCATGCTTTCGAATTTTTCTGCATGTAGGCGGGTCATGTCCACCAACTGTTTGGCAAAAGAATCGAGCTGATTTTTTTGCATACCGGCATTTTCCGTCATCCGCTTGAGCAGCGAATCGCTCGAATCTTTCAAGGAATCCCGCAGTTCCTCCCGGGCCATACGGGCGCCGACAGCTGTTTCTTCCCGGTTGCGGTTCATCCCGTTTTGAACCGTTTCCTGCAGGAGCTGCAGCCGCTGCTCAAAAGCGCCAAGGCGCTCCGGTACGGCCGGGTAAATGCCGGTCGGCAGGCGCTTGAGAAGGATTATCATCAGCACAAAAACGGCGACCAGAACCAGGAGTATGCAAACAAGCAGGATTTCCACCCGCCAGATTCCGATCAGCGTCCCGATCGATTGGAGCGTTGCTTCCATTACCATCCGGTCTCCTTCAGGCAAAATGGCATTGCGGTGCCGGGATACGCCGGCAAATACTATATATGGTATTGTTTGATCGGAGATCATACAAGAGGGTGTTAACAGCGTCAAGGTGAAAACCGGATCTTGGCGTTGACTTTGTCCGGATCAGGCATTACTCATTAGCGGCAAATGAAAAAAATAGCGAAGCTCCGCCCCAAACCAACGAGTCGTTCGGCGTTAAGGCTCACGACAGGCCGTTCGGCCTTAAGGCTCACGACAGGCCGTTCGGCCATGTCATTTGACCCTGAGGCCCTCGAAGGGAGGCTCACGACAGGTTGGCGGCGTAAATGTTGGACCACTTGAGGCGAGTCCCGCCATGCGGCGGGACTGGATGCTTGATGCTGGATGCTGGATAAAAAAAAATTCCTCTTAAATCCAGACTTCGGCGAGCTCCCCTCGACGTGCTCGGGGCCTGCCTTCGACATGAGCTCAGGCCGAATGTAGCTTGTCGAAGGCAGTCGAGTCGTAGCCAGAGACCAGTCCCGCCCTGGCGGGATATCTTTTCGCGCTTGGCACCATGTGTGATACAAAACTTGACACATATTATAATATCTTGGCTTATAAAGACACCTAGTTCCTCTGCGCTCTCAGCGGCTCTGCGGTGAATAAAATTCTATTATTGCCCAAACACTCTGTTAGAGGCCTTGTATCATGCCTGAACTGCCGGAAGTTCAAACGCTTGTTAATGACCTAAATGCAGCCGGCCTGGCGGGAAACACCTTTACTGCAGCTCGCGTCTTCTGGCCCAAAACCATCGCCGATCTTACGCCGGCGGCGTTCAGCCGACGTATTAAAGGCAAGGTTATCAAATCCATCCGGCGCCGGGGGAAATTCCTGGTGTTTGATTTATCACCGCGCGATCATCTGCTGATCCACCTGCGCATGTCCGGTCGCCTGCACCTGGTTCGGCCGCGAATAAAACGTTCAAAACATGAACATGTCGTTCTCTCGCTGGACCGCGTGCGGCAGTTGCGGTTTCACGACACCCGCAAATTCGGACGGCTGTTTCTGGTTGCAGATGCGCAGAGCGTTTTGGGACAACTGGGGATCGAGCCGCTGGATTCATCGTTTAAGGCGCGAACATTGGCGCAAATGCTGAAGACGCGCAAGCGCCTGCTAAAACCACTGCTGTTGGATCAGACCTTCATCGCCGGTCTGGGCAACATTTATGTGGACGAAGCCCTGTGGAAAGCCAAAATTCATCCCCTGCGCCTGTCGAATTCCTTGTCCAACGCAGAAATAAAAGCCCTGCACCGGGCCATTCCGCAAGTATTGCAACGGGGATTAAAAAATCTGGGCACCAGCCTGGGTACCGGCAAGGCCAATTTTTACTCGGTTGCCCGCCGCAAAGGCCGCAATCAGGATCAGCTGAGTGTATTCCGTCGCACCGGCGACCCCTGCCCCCGCTGCAAGGCGCCCGTTGAACGCGTTATCGTCGGGCAGCGCAGCACGCACATCTGTCCAAATTGCCAGAAGGCTTGAGCTCTCTGGTCTGATTACAACCAGGGCTTATCTACCCACGACCGGCCCTTTCTGCAGAGCAATTTGGAAATTCCAAACCAATGCTGTTAACTCAACATCAACTTCTCGTGGGAGTGGCTTCCAGCCACGAAATGAAGACTCTTTAAAGCATTAATCGCGGCTGGAAGCCGCTCCCACAGAGATGACACCAATCTTTAAGTTATTGACATTGAATTGCAAATTACAAAGTCCAAATTACAAGCATTGCAAGTGCCCAAATTCAAATCTCAACAATCCGACTTCAACGGTTTAAATAATTTGGTCATTGTTATTTTGAAATTGTTTGTCATTTGTGATTTGGATTTTGGAATTTAATACGCTGACTTCCTTGATCTTCCTTCATAATATCCACGATTTTGCTGTATTGGATTGTTTTTACAACTTATAAACCTTACATTTATATTTACATTGACATTTACATTTTGCCGTGTTATTTTAAGATAAACAAAGAATGCTGGTCCAGGACCAGGCTTTGGATTGCCCTAAAAGGGGCTTTACAGCCGTCAGTCTTAAAAGTGACTAAAGTGCCTAAAATTGTGGTGTCGCTTCACTCCGGCATGATAAAAAATGATCGCGCCCTTTAGGGCGCACCTTAACTTTAGGCATTTTAGGCACTTTAGCGCAGCACTTTAGGCACTATCTTCTAAACGGCTGAGCCTATTTCTGACTGGCCCTGAGGACCAGGTTTCATGGTGCAACAAAAAGCAAGGAGAACACCCATGCAGCCGGATTTAACACCGAAACAACAGCGATTTTTCAGCTACCTGGAGCGTGAAATCAACCGCAGCGGAAGGGCGCCCAGTGAGATATAGTCAATAGTTGTGTATGAAGAAATTAGGCGGCAATCCGTTTTTCTTCGACACCATTGACAAATTTAACTCCTCTAATTACTTCTGCCAGGCGTTGCGGATGGTGAAGTCG
>Ga0126331_1000244_pt1 | contig 21239 bp, 16 predicted proteins | sample InaspJWI98metaG_FD_96379 | JGI IMG/M metagenome (GOLD analysis project Ga0126331, IMG submission 96379) | Marine gutless worms symbiont microbial communities from Oahu, Hawaii - Inanidrilus sp. 2 OAHU.JWI-98 metaG | ecosystem: Host-associated > Annelida > Digestive system > Unclassified | place... | reverse complement strand
TATCCTGGTTCATGGGTGGTGTATCCTTTCCTTTTTAGTGTGGCCGGTTGACTGCTGCTAACAATCTACCGGTGGATACACCGCCTTTTCCTTTAAACACAACTTTTAAATATAACTCCAGCGATATTGCATAAACACAAACCGGTTGTAAAATTCAGTAATGAATAAAAACTTATCCTAAAAGACAAATCGTCGCCCGATCGTATTTCACTATTTTTTAGATTCAGTTCAAAATTTTTTACTTTTCTGTTGTTCAAGACTTTATGGGTTTTTTCCTTAACAACTTCCTCTAAATATTTTGATATACATAGCGTTACGTCGTCCGATAGCTCTGGTATACCTTGTTCCAGTTTTAAAACCCGATTACATATTCTTTGGATTTGACTAGTATTGTGAGAGACGAATATTACGGCCGTATCTTTCAGTATATAACCAATGCGCTCTAAACATTTCGCCCTAAAATCGGCATCGCCGACAGCTAGCACTTCATCTATAAGCAATACATCCGGATCTAGAGCCGTTGCAACAGCGAATCCGAGGCGAACTCGCATTCCCGAGCTATAAGTCCTGACCGGTGCATTTATTGCACGGTTGAGTTCGGAAAATTCAACAATCTCTTCGAAACGACTATCAATATCCGTTTTTGTGATACCAAGAATAGAGGCGTTAATATAGATATTCTCTCGTCCTGTCAAAATAGGATTAAAACCAGCGCCTAAAGATATAAGTGCGCCAAGTCTCCCGCGCACAATGATTTTTCCATTGTCGGGTTTTATCAAGCCCGCAAGTAATTTTAGAAGCGTACTTTTACCTGCGCCGTTTTTGCCGATTAATCCTAAACACTCTCCACGATGTAGCTTAAAAGATACATCCTGCAGGGCCCAGAACTCTTTGTAACGAAGAATTTCTTTTTCCTGAGAAATGCAAAAAACCTCAGCTGTCATATCCCGAAGACCGTACCATAGAGAACTCTTTAGATCTCGACAAAACTTTTTGGAAAGCCTATTGACAGATATTAAGAAATTGTCGTCCATATTGGATTTCTGGTATAACTTTTAGCTACCCATTCGTTCTATTAGAAAAGGTAAAGATGTTCGCAGTAAGATCCAACCGATAAAAAGAAATACCACTGTCAGCAAGGAGACCACTATAAAAGCAGACAATTGAGAAATGTTTCCTGTTGTAAGCATTTCTCTGGCCGTTACGATTAAAGGACTTGCTGGATTAAGTTTTACCAATAAAGAAGCGGGCCAACTGCTCGGAGGAGGATAAACGACGGGTGTTAAAAATATCCAAACAGAAGTGATAAATCGCATACCCTTTTGGATATCATGATAAAGCATACCGATGGGCATGAGCCATATCTCGATAGTAAGACCAAGACTAATAATTGACAATAAACCTAAAGGTGCAATGATTATTGTTGATGGCAGGGGTATTCTGAACCAAAGTAAGACAGGAATCAGTAGAAAAGCTTTGATGCAGAAATTAAATAGAACCTCTCCTACACTTACCCAAAAAAGGGCTTCCTTGGGGAAATTTATCTTCCCGAGAAATGACTTTGACGATTTAAATACACGAAAAGGACTGTGTATCGATTCGACAAGAACTTGCCAGAATAATGTTCCGATTAATACAAATGCCGGATAGGGAATGTTAGTTTTACCAATATTAAATATTTTTTGCGAATTTAAAAAAGAAAACGTGGCAGTAGTTACCAAAGGGGGAAGAAAAGCCCATAAATATCCAAGGATGGTTTGGCGGTATTTGGCACTTATGTTGCGACACAGAAGCCGCCAGGCAAGCTCTCGCGAATATATTAAATCACCGAACATAGCTGCAACAAACTGGATCGGTTTGCGAAGTGGAGATTGAGGGGTGTAGACAGATTCTATGGATTTTTTTTTCATCGTTCTCTCCACTTTTCGTTTTAAGGTTTTTTCACTGCACTACAATGTTCAAAATAATCGGGTCTGTGAATGGATATAGCTCCGCTTTGTCAGTGACCCAACTAAATTTAATTTAACTATCTAAAAATACTATAAAATTTATACGAATATCAGCCGTATATATTTTTTATAGTTTCGGTTGGGTGACAGCGTTTTTGGATAATTAAGCTTCCCAGATTAAAATGCGCGGCAACCCTCGCATTTTAGGTGAAAATTCATCGAACTCATCACGTGTCAGCACTAAGGAGCGAATTTTACGTTTGATATACCGTTCCGTTTTTCTGCTCAAATCATTCAGGTGATACTGGTCAATATTGCCCACCAGCACCAGATCAATAATCCCGCTGTCTTTTCCCTCTGCATAATCTCCGATCAGATACGCTTGCTCTAAATCACCCAGCCGGTCAACGATGCCATCGATGACCTGGTCGATACCCATGACCTTGCTGACCATCGATTTCAGTTCTGGAAAAAGCGAGTGTTTGGTGTTGGCCATATAAAATATTTGCCGTCCTGATTTTTGTGTTACTAAAAGCCCCGTTTTTTTAAGCTGGTTCAGCTCTTCCCGAACGGCGTTGGTGGAAACATCGAATTCTTTGGCCAGCTCGCGCAGGTAAGCCCGGGTTGCCGGATTGAAGAACAGGCGCACCAGCAGTTTAATACGTGTCTTGGAGGCAATCAGACCTGACAATAGGTTGTCCATTTTTTATTCCCTTAAAGTGAGTAGTTATACTACTCATATCATGTTATGGCCTAAATTGTCAAGCAATCGCTGGTGGTTATCCCCCAATTCTATTCAAGGTCCATGCCATTATGTAACGAGCTGCGCCTTTTTTAGATAGTAGCGAGAAATTTCCCTGCTTAGTTTTAGCATTCTTGCGAATTATCGTTATTTCGGCCTGAATTCTTAAACCTGTCTGCGTTTTTTACATCTTTTTTACATTTATTTTACCACCTGGTGACGACAATTTTCTTTGGGACTGCTTTAATGGATTTCAACGTGAAAGTCGTTGGCGCGCAGACCGCTTTCCGGCAATCAAATTTGAATAGGGGTATAAGTATAGACCGGTAATATTGACTTCGTTTGAAGACAAGGGCGTCAAATTTCTGACAATAAGTTGTTAATAAATGGATATGTCATGTGTTTGATTTCCACATGCAATATGTTAAAAAAAAAGGAGGTAAATATGAATCACATCTTAAAAAAGCAAACAATGAAATGGCGGATGCTTACCTTGGCGGCTGCTGTGAGTGTGGGCATCGGTGTGTATCTTATTCCGTCCGCCTTTGCCAGGATTGCTGGCTCGCAGGTTGTCTGCAGGGTGGAAGTCGACCGCAGTGTACTGCCGGCCAACGGGCCGCAGAGGGCGGTTGTGAAAGTAACCCTGGATGCGCCGCCGCCGCCGGAAACAAGGGAGCGGCCGGCCGTGAATCTGGCCATCGTCCTGGACCGGTCCGGTTCTATGTCCGGCAGCAAACTAGAAAAAGCCAAAGAGGCTGCCATCGAAGCGCTCAGACATCTGGGACCGCAGGATATCTTTGCGGTGGTCGTTTATGATCACAACGTGCAGACGGTGGTTCCGGCTCAGAGTGCCGGGAATATGGAATGGATCGAAGCGCGCATCCGCAAAATTCACCCGGGCGGCAACACGGCCCTGTTCGGCGGTGTCAGCCAGGGTGCCGCCCAGGTTCGCAGAAATTTGGGCGGCGGTTATGTTCACCGCATTATTCTGCTCTCCGACGGCCTGGCCAATGTGGGGCCCAGCTCACCGCAAGATCTCGGGCGCCTGGGAGCTGCGCTTATCAAGGAAAACATATCGGTGACAACGGTCGGCGTCGGTGTGGACTATAATGAGGATCTGATGACCAGCCTTTCCCAGAGCAGCGACGGGAACAGTTACTTTGTCGAGTCGAGTTACGATCTGCCCCGGATTTTTACCTCTGAGCTAGGAGATGTATTAAATGTGGTGGCCAAAAAGGTTCGACTGAATATCGAATGCCCCGACGGTGTTCGTCCGCTGAATATTATCGGACGCCAGGGCCGGATCCGGGGAGGGCAGGTGGAGCTGTACTTAAATCAGCTGTACGGCAACCAGGAGAAGTACGTCCTGCTGGAAGTGGAAATCAACGGCGGTCGCAGCGGTGAAAACAAGGAAATCGCTTTTGCCCGGGTGACCTATGAAAATCCTTTTACCCGCAGGAATGAACAGGCAACCGGTCGCGCATTTGCCAGATTCAGCCAAGATCGCAACGAAGTCCGACGCTCCACCAATGTACGGGTTTACAGGGAATACCAGTTGAATTTGAATGCAATGGCCAAGGATAAAGCCATATCGCTGTCGGATGAAGGCCGGAAAGAAGAGGCCGTCGATGAGCTTAAGCGATCCGCACGCAAATTACGGGAAGCCGGGCAGGAATTCGACGACGCCCGGATGCTGGATCAGGCCCAGGAAATGGAAGCCCAGGCAGCGGAAATCGAAACCAAAGGTATGACCAAAAAACGGCGCAAAATCCTGCGTACGGAGTCGTTTCAGATGAAAACCCAGCAGCATAATCAATGATGAATGAATTTAGGAATCGGGGGATTTAGGGATTAAGGAATTGAGGGAATCCGAAAAAAATCCATAATTGAGATTTATCCATTCCTGTGATATCAATGGGTTAGTGGTTAGTTGTCGGTTGTTGGTCCCAGCATCCGGCAGCTAACCAAAACTATTTTGTGAATCTTTCATTAATTCAATAAATCAGCAAATGACCAGACGGGCCATTTTCATATACTGGCTGCTGTTGCTGCTGCCGACGGCGTTTATCTCCACAGCCGCTTACAAACTGCTGCGTCATGAACAGGTGCGCATCGATCAGGAAGCCCGATTGTCGGCCCGGGACAGGGTGCAAGCAATCGGCGACACCCTCCAGGTGACCGTAGCGGCAGTCGAGGATGAACTTACCACAATCTTGAAAGCCATACCCGGCAATGCCCTCATTGAAACCCTTACGCAATGGGAGTCACAGAATCCGCTGATTCGCAATACATTCGTTTGGGATCCGTTACACGGCCTGATCAAACCAGAGCCCGGCACGACCGCCACAGCCGATGAAAGACATTTCATGGCGCGCTACGATGCGTTGATTACCGGCCGTGTCCCCTGGGAGGCTGCTGCTATGGATGCCGCCGGGTTGCCAGAAATAGATGATACAGCCCAGTCGATCACTTCCCGGTCGCAAGCACCCACGGACAACCGGCAAAGTTCACCCTTGATACAAAGCTATCGTCGGTTTCAATCCGGCCGACAAAAGCTGATGAAAATGGCACGCGAACAGCCGGCCGAACCATCTCGAGCAACCATCGACGACGGCATGGCTAAACAACCCCTGTCCGGGTGGATTCCCTGGTTTTCCGATAACAGTCTCTATTTACTGGGCTGGGTTCAGCCGATACCCGGCCAAATCATATACGGTATTGACCTGGAGGTGATGACGCTGCTTTCAAGGTTGATACTCGATTTTCCCGCGGCTGACAGTCTTCCCCAGGGGATGGTGTACGCGCTGGTCGACGGCAGCGGTAAAATACTGCACCAGGCCGGTCAGAATCCGGTTCAATCCGGCCGCCAGCCCGATATCGGCATTTCTCTATCACCGCAGCTGCCGCACTGGCAGGTGGCCGTGTTTTTCACGGATGACAGTGTATCGCAAACTGCCGGCCGACGGTTTTTCCTGCTGTCCGGTCTTTTGCTGTCGATATTCAGTATTGCCATTATCGTTGGTGGCGCCTTGTTGACCCGGCAGGCTTTCCGGAATTTTAAAGATGCCCGTCAGAAAACAAGCTTCGTGTCCAATGTATCCCACGAATTGAAAACGCCTCTGACCAGTATCCGCATGTACGCGGAACTACTCAGCGAGAACAGAATAAAGTCTCCCGGGAAAAGGAAACGGTATCTTCAGGTGATTGTCAATGAGAGCCAGCGGCTCACCCGGCTGGTCAATAATGTTCTCGATTTCAGCCGCCTTGAACAGGGGCGCAAGAAGTATCGGATTGAGGATATTGATGTGGCGGAATTATTGCAGGGTCTTTTCGCAGCTCACAAATTACAATTTGAACAGATCGGTATGATGCCGAAACTGGAACTGCCTAAATACGGGTTGACGGTCCCTACCGATCGGGATGCCGTGGAACAGGTTATACTCAACCTGCTTGATAACGCACTAAAATATGCAGCCGATGGGGGAGAACTGGTGGTGGCGCTGGATCGGCAGGAACGTTTTTGCCGCATCCGAGTGATGGACCGGGGTCCGGGGGTAGCATCAGCTCACCGCCGCAAAATTTTCGAAAAATTCCACCGGGTGGATGATTCCTTGACTACTGCCAGAATCGGATCCGGCCTGGGATTAAGTATTGCCCGCCGGCTCCTCAGGGATCTGGGCGGTGATTTACACTTTGACTCCCGGCCAGGAGGTGGAAGCTGTTTTGTGGTGCAGATGCCTTTGGATATTGATTCCTGAAAGGATCGACCGGATTGTTGCGATCCTCTATTCACAGTTATTGAAAAAGTTGTGAAGAAATGAACCACAGTAGACGAGAAAAAACCTGAAGGTTGAAGCTGAACAAATTTAAAAACGAAACATAGAGTTAATCTTTTTTGACGCCAACCCATTGAAAGGGGAGTTATGCCAAACATCCGAATTCTAGTCGCAGAAGACGATGCCAACATCCGAACGGGACTCGTAGATACCCTTGAAAGTGAAGGATATCAGGTAACTCCTGCCAATGACGGGCATCAGGCCTCCGAGTTGTTCAAAAACAACAGCTACGATTTGGTCATCCTGGACATCATGATGCCCGGCAAGAGCGGTTATGATGTCTGCCGCGATATCCGATCACAAAACCAACAAATTCCAGTAATTATACTGACAGCCAAAGGGGAAGAGATCGATAAAGTTGTCGGTTTGCAGCTGGGTGCCGATGACTATATTACCAAACCATTCGGTGTCCATGAATTGCTGGCCCGCATTGCGGCAGTCCTTAGACGAACTTTGCGCCCAAAACAAAACGAGGAGGTCTCGCAAACGATTCCGCAAGTCTTTCAATTCGGCAACGTTGAGATTGATACGGCTCAGTTTCGTGCACGCCGCGACGATGAAATATTTGATTTGTCCAGCCGTGAAATCGAGCTTTTGAAATATTTCTATCAGCACCCCAATCAGGTTCTGAGCCGGGATACGCTGTTGAATGCCGTCTGGGGTATAGACTACTTCGGTACGACCCGGACGCTCGACCAGCATGTCGCCCGGTTGCGGAAAAAGATCGAATCGAATCCCCGTAATCCGCAAATGATAACCACCGTCCACGGCGTCGGATACCGCTACGAAGGGCATGGCGGCAGTTGACACCAACAAAGAATTGCCATATTTGATGCCGTCTCCAATTTCCCATTGTAAGGATTCAGTGTTGAAATATACTAACTGCAACCTGTGGTAATATAAACTCTTGCCCCAATTGTTGGCAATGAACTACTCCGCTGCAAGCATCGGGGTATCAATTGGAATATTATATTCGCAACAATGCGCGGCGAGGTAAACCTTTACCCGCTTTCAGGAGAGTTTATCCGCCTTGGAGGACTTGTCCACGGATTAAATCCGGCGTATTTCTTTCTGACAATATTCATCGATTGTACCGGCTCATGACCATAATCATACTTTTATACTTTCTGTGCGCCGTCCTACTGACCTTTTACGGCATTAACTGTCATGTGATGGTGCATCTCTTCAAACGACGCTATCGCGAGCGCGTGAGCGCGGATAATAAAGCCCTGTCCGAATTTTACGGCGGCAGGCTTCCTGTGAATGATCCGGAATCTGCCCCCGACAGGCTCCCCAAAATCACCACCCAGCTGCCTATATTCAATGAACTCAATGTTGCGGAGCGGATAATCGATGCAGTGGCGGCCTTCGTCTATCCGACCGGCAAGCATGAGATTCAGGTGTTAGACGATTCAACGGATGAAACCCGGGCGATCGTCGCCGCCAAAGTTGATGCACTGCGCGAAAGAGGTGTGAACATCAAACATCTGATCCGGGACAATCGTCATGGATTTAAGGCCGGGGCACTCCGCGAGGGACTTACCCGCGCCGAAGGAGAATTCCTGGCAATTTTTGACGCAGATTTTGTACCGCCTGCTGATTTTCTGCTTAAAGCCATGCCTTTCTTTCTGCTGGATGGCAAGCTTGGATTCGTTCAGGCCAGATGGGGCCATCTGAACCGACATGAAAACATCATCACCCGGCTTCAATCTATCGGAATAAACGGTCACTTCATGATCGAACAGTCTGCTCGCAATGGCAACAATCTTTTCATGAATTTTAACGGAACAGCCGGCGTATTCAGAAAACAGGCTATTGTGGAAGCCGGTAACTGGCAGGATGATACGTTAACCGAAGATATGGATATATCTTATCGCATTCAATTGTCGGGCTGGGGTTGCCGTTATCTGATCAACTTGGTGGCACCGGCCGAAATTCCCCGCAATATCAATGCATTCAAAAGCCAGCAATTTCGATGGGCCAAAGGCTCCATTCAAACCGCCTTGAAGCTGCTGCCGCGGATACTGCGCGCTGACTACCGTCGCTTTGTCAAACTCCAGGCGCTAATGCACCTGACCCACTACGTGATTCATCCACTCATGCTTTTTCTGGCGGTCATGGCCCTGCCGATTTTGCTCAGTGATCAACCGCAGCTGCCTTCCGCTGCCTTTGGCGTATTCGGTATTCTAATATTGCTAAGCTGCACGGGACCGTCACGGCTGTATTTTACCGCCGAGTATGGCCTGAATAATTCAACCCTGAGAACATTTTGGTTGATGCCGATAATGATCTGTTTCGGCTGCGGGCTGGCGATCAACAACACCAAAGCGGTAATCGAAGCCTTCGGCGGCAAGCAAAGCGGTTTTATCCGCACCCCCAAAAACGGATATTTAAAAAAGAAAAATTATCGACCGGCCGGCAATACCCTATTCTGCATTGAATTGTTCATCGGGTTGTGGTGTCTGGTCGGTATGGCGGTTTATTTCGCTTCAGACCTATATTTAGTCGGACATTTCCTGCTCCTTTACGCTGCCGGCTATTTGTACGTCGGCCTTCTCTCCTGGCATCATGGTGTCAAAAATACATGAGTCGATTTGCATTCTTTTTTTACAGCAGCGCCTGGCTGGTTGACATGATCGGTCTGGCCGCTTTAGGGCCTCCGGGTAAACACCCTTATATTTTCGGGCTGATGTATGCAGCGGCCTTTGTCTTAATGATCATGATGGTGCGGACCTTTCCCGTGGACAGCGGCCGCTCGAAAACTCTGATCATTGTCTTTTCACTGGGGATTTTAGGAAGAATTCTTTTTTTACCATTCCCGGTAGGCAACGATGTGTATCGTTACGTCTGGGAAGGTCATGTTCAGAATCTGGGACATAATCCGTATCTGCACGCCCCCAACAGCCCGATGCTGGCCGAAATCGCGCGATCGGAACTTGCACCTGTCTGGGATAAAATTAACCATAAAGATTTTGGGGCGGTCTATCCACCGCTATCCTTGCTGCTGTTTAGACTGTTTGCCGCCGTAAAACCCGATCCGATGATCTTTAAAATATTATTAGCCAGCCTTGATATCGGCGTGATGATTGTTCTGGTATTGATATTAACAATTCGGCATCGGCCGTTAACAGCACTGCTTTTTTATGCCGCCAATCCGCTTACCATTGTTTTTATTGCCGGAGAAGGGCACCTGGATGTGATCCAGATATTATTTCTTTGTCTCGGGCTCTATTTCATTTTCGCGCAAAAGGAGGGTTACGGATTTCTGGCCCTCGGCCTGGCAGTCATGGCCAAGTATTTTGCCTTGATTGCCATACCCTTTCTGGTGACGCGTAAAAATTGCAAGATGATTTTGGCGGCCTGCATCCCCCTGGTCTTATTTCTCCCCTATATGACTGCCGGGCTAAATATAATTCAATCGCTTCAAGCGTTCGGTTTCAGCATGCACTACAATGATGCCGTTACCGGTATACTCCGTTTCTTTTTCGACGAATCAATGACGGTGCTGGTTGCGATGATTATTTTATTCGTCTGCCTGGGCTGGTTATTTTTGTTTGTGCACTCAAAGTTGCGCAGCACATATCTAGCTATTGCCTGTCTGTTGCTTTGTCTGCCGACGCTGCACCCCTGGTATCTGGCAATTATTTCCCCCTTTCTGGTTTTTTATCCGTCGGCTGCCTGGATATACTTGCAGGCTGCGGTGGCGGTTACATTTCCCGTGCTCGGCCGGGAGTTGCAAACCGGTGTTTTTCAAGAAATCCACTGGTTAAAATTTATTGAGTATATACCTTTTTACGGGCTTTTGTTTTACGGCTTCTTCCGGGATGGGGTAATTTACCGCCACCATTTATATCCTGAGCCTCAGAGCATCTCCGTGATCATCCCCACCCTTAACGAAACCGCCAATATCGGTCGCTGTTTGGTTTCCCTGCAGGGTCGCAAAGAACTGGCCGAAGTCATCGTGGCCGACGGTGGATCAGCAGACAATACATGCCGCATCGCACGGCACATGGGCGCCAAGGTGGTGACCGCTGAAAAGGGCAGGGGACTGCAGATAAAGCAAGGTGTCGATCTAGCCTCCGGCGATCTGCTGATAATTGTGCATGCAGACTGTGTTTTGCAGCGAGGTGCTTTTAAGGCAATGCTGAACGCTTTACGGGACAATCCTGACACTGTAGGTGGATCTTTTGGCATGAATTTCGAGGAAGATAATTTTAATTCTCGAATCATAGCTTTCCTCAATCGCTTGCGCACGCGGTTGACCGGCATTTCTTTCGGAGATCAGGCGCAGTTTTTTCGTCGTTCGGCTTTAAATACAAAAGGCGGTTTTCCGGCCATGATGCTGATGGAAGATGTAGAGTTGTCATTCAGGCTTAAAGAGAAAGGCAGGGTAGTTTTTCTTCCGAATGCTGTGCGGGTTTCCAGCCGCCGGTGGCAGGGAGACGGGTTTGTTAAAAAATTCACCCTTGTTTTGCAGCTCTTCTTCCGTTATCTCATCGAGCGCCGCCTGGCAGGTGGCGAGTGTATCAACCAAAATTACTACACCGCTTACTATGGAGACAGCTGAACTATACACTCAAACAAGGTAATAAATGCATTGAAACCGCTTTACCTGCGATTTTAACCCTCAATAACTTAATTGCTTTTCATATTTTGATTCGGGTCTTATCATGTCATGTCTTTTGTGTGGTTGCTTTTCCGTCTTTACTGCTTAGCTATGAGATCTCTGAACTTGTCAATCACCTGTTTGTAATTACCGCTCCCAAAAATCGCCGAACCGGCGACAAAAACATCGACACCGGCCCGGGCAATGTCGGCAATCGTGTGCTCGTTTACGCCCCCGTCGATTTCAATCAAAGTGGACAGCCCGCGTGCGTCAATCATCCGGCGCAATTCAGCAACCCTTTTCAGACTGTTGGCGATAAATTGCTGGCCGCCGAAACCCGGATTGACGCTCATGATCAGAACATAGTCCACATACTCCAATACCCATTCAATACTCGCCAGTGGGGTCGCGGGATTCAGCACGACTCCAGCATATCCGCCGGTTTCTTTGATGATCTGAATCGTCCGATTCAGATGAGGGCAGGCCTCCACCTGAACCGAAATATAATTTGCACCGGCTTTGATGAATGCAGGTATATAGCGATCCGGGTTTTCGATCATCAAGTGGACATCAACGGGCAAGGCGGTAACTTTTCTAACCGCTTCCACGATCAACGGGCCAAAGGTAATATTGGGCACAAAGTGACCGTCCATAATATCGGCGTGAATCCAGTCCGCGCCGGCGCGCTCTATGGACGATACCTCTTGGCCCAACCGTGCGAAGTCAGCCGATAGTATCGAGGGCGCAATCAACTTATTCATCATCACATCTCCTGTATGGTCTGATTCAGCTACAACACGGAATATGCTATATTAATTGTGCTTTATCCCCTGCGAGTAATTATTGAGCAGAGCATCCTGTATACCCCACTACCAATACCCTGCATCCTGGTCCGTTGAGTCACGCCATGGCAGGATTGAGCCCGTTTGCCCATTGGGTGGTTTAATGGCCGAAATAAGATCTTCCATCCTGCATCCTACATCCTGAATCTTGAATCCTGCATCCTGGATCTTTCAATCCTTGCATCGTGTTTTTCCGGGATTACCACGCCTCATAAACCATGGTGCGGATCAATTTCTCGTCTTCATATAAAAAGACCAGGGCGTCCTCATCCGTTGGGATGATCAACCATATTTCTTTTCCGGGCCTGACAAAATCATCGAACAAATCGCTGGTAAATCCCTTTCGCTTTAACTGTATCCGTATGTGTCTTTTTAGAAAGCCGTTGTCGATTCTATAACGAAACAGGCTCCCTTTTTGTACGGTACCAAAGCCACCTTCCGACCTTTCCGGCTTTTTGCGATTGACCACAATGTTAACCGGGCTCTGTTCAAGCACCCGGTAGCCGCCCGATGGCTCCTGTTTGATGACACTGCGCCTGGGTTTGTCGGCGGAATACAGGGTCTGGATATCGCCATGGATCAAATTACTTTTCTCGATCATCACCAAAGCATCTTCCAGGGGCAGCCCTATTAAATCGGGCATTTTATATGCAGATGGTCTCTGACCAAGGCTTACCAGCAGATCGACGCAGTCGCCCCTTTGGATTTGAATACCCGGTTCCGGAACCTGGGCGATAATTGCATCTTTTTGAAGGCTTAAATTATAGGTGTTTGATACCCGCCCTTGGCATAAATCATTTTCTTCAAATATGATGCGCGCCTGGCGCAGTGGCAAGCCACTTAAATTGGGCATGAGAATCATCTGGGTTCCTTTGGAGATGATGATTTTAACATCCCGGCCTTTTTTTATTTCAATCCCCGGTTCCGGTTCCTGGTAAATGACGTGGTGTTTGGGTATGTCCAAGCTGTATTCCGATCCCCTGACTTTGGTGTTTAAGCCGAGTTCCGTAAGGTATTCTAGGACGTATACCACGTCTTTGCCGATAAAATCCGGTACGATGACGGTGTCTTCACTCTTAATCACCAAAGAGAGCGTAAAGTATGCACTGAGCCCTGCTATAAAGGCAAACACAATGCAATACACTGCTATTTTTAATATTCTTCCGATCATCCGATCCGTTTGTAACACACTGCAAAAAAGCCGTCCATATTATGCGGATGCGGCGATGTTTTCAGATAGCCTTCACGGGTGACAAGTGAAGTGAAACCAGCCGGCAAAGCGGGTGAAGGATTTTCGATGACAAAATCCGGATGGGATTTGAGAAATTGTTCGGAAACCAATTCACCTTCTTCAGGCTCGCTACTGCAAACCGAAAATACCATAACTCCCGTGCGATTGACAAGGTGTGCCAGGCTGTTCAGTAACTGCAACTGATTATTACCGTAATTTTTCAGCATCCTTTCCTTGATGTTCCATTTTGAATCCGGATTCCGGCGCAGCACACCGAGACCCGAACAGGGTGCATCCAATAGGATGCGATCAAACGTGCCGAAATTCTCTTTTAACAGGGTGGTGTTCAGGTCATGCTTGGCGCTGGTTACAATTGAAACGCCCATTCGTCGCATTTGCTCATTGAGTTTTTCAAGCTTGGTTTCATTTTTATCCAGGGCAACAATCCGGCCCGTATCGAACATCAACTGAGCCATGTGCCCGGTTTTGCCGCCCAGTCCGGCACAGGCATCGAGGATTTTTTCTCCGGGCCGGGGATTCAGCAGCAGGGTTACCAACTGCGCCGCCTCGTCCTGCACCTGGAACCAGCCCTTTTTAAAAGCAGCAAATTCCGGAATCGTCCTGTTGGGATTTTGAAGCAATACGCCATCCGGGGCAATATTCGTCGGCTGGACGGATTCGGCATGGTCTCTAAGCGACTGTAGCAATGTCCCACGGACGGTTTGCAAGGTGTTGGTGCGAAGGGTTAGGGGCGGAATCGTATTGATGGCGTCACAAAGCCGCAGGGTTTCATCCAGGCCAAAGGTGTCTAACCAGCGCCGGATAAGCCATTGTGGAAAGGATTTACAAGCGGCAATAGCTTGCAGGGGATTGGTTCTGATGTCTGGAAATTGTATATGTTTATGCCCTCTGGCAGCATTGCGCAGGATGGCGTTGACATACCGCACCACCCACGGGGGAGATGACAGCTTAGCCAATTCAACCGATGTGTTCACAGCCGCCGATACAGGTATCCGGTCCAAATGCAGTATCTGGAAAAGACCCAGACGTAAATTACTTAACACCTGGTCGTCTATTTTTTTTAACGGAAACCGTGAATAGGTTTGAATGATAAAATCCAACCGACTGCGCCAGCGTAAAACACCGAATACCATCGCATTGAGCAATGCACGATCTCTTCGGTCGCGTAAAATTTTACCTTTGAGGGTATCTTCGATGACGCTGTCCATCGTCCGGGAGGATTGCTTTTGGGTAGTGAGGATCTGCAACGCCAGCCGGCGCACCGTGAGCGTATTTTTGTCGAACTCCCGAACAGCCTTTTGAAAGGGATTTGCGGCCATTGACTATTTTTTCATGATTAGCAAAAAGCGCTGTGAGCTGCACCCATAGTCCTTGGCGCGTCTGCATCGAAGTTCGCTCACGCACATGATTGCATCATTTGAGGACAGTTCCCGGAGGTATCTTGTATCCGTGCAAGAAATCCTTGATCGGCAGTCGCTTGCCGGATTCGCCCTGGATTTCCAGGATAGAAAGCAGACCCTCTCCAGTTGCAACGCGCAATTCATCGGGAAATCCTTCAACGACCATACCCGGGGCAGCGCTGGCCGTGGACGGGATGACTTTGGCTTTGAAAATTTTCAGACGGACCCCACCATGAAATGTGAACGCCCCCGGCCAGGGTGTCATGCCGCGTATGAAAGCATCCAATAGGTCGGCCGGCTTCTCCCAGAGGATTTGACCGTCACTTTTTTTCAACAGGGGTGCAGATGTGGCAAGAGAATGATCCTGGACGACAGGACGGATATCATCCTGTGCAAGCCCTTCCAAGGTTCGGCTGAGCACATCTGCCCCCAGCCTGGCCAGGCGATCGTGAAGCGTTGAGGCGGTGTCATCCGATCGCACGGTTTCTTTGGCCATCAAGAGTACATCGCCGGTATCCATGCCTTCGTCCATCAGGATTGTTGTAATACCGGTTTCTTGTTCACCGTTGATGACCGCCCATTGGATAGGTGCCGACCCGCGGTATTTCGGCAACAGGGATGCGTGAACATTGATGGATCCAATTTTGGGGATATCCAGAACCTGCTTGGGCAGAATGCGGCCGTAGGCAACCACGACAAAGATGTCCGGATCCAAGCGAATAAGAGATTCTGCGAATTCCGGGGTTTTAATCTTTGTCGGTTGGATAACTTCGTAACCCAGGTCAGTGGCGGTCTTTTTCACCGGCGGCGGGAACACTTTTCGTCCGCGACCTTGCGGTCGATCCGGCTGAGTAATCACCAGAGACAAATGATGCCGGCTTTTATGGATCGCCTTTAATGACGGAACCGCATATTCCGGAGTACCCATAAAAACGATGTTGAACGTCTTTTTCATTTTCGCCTGCGTAATTTTTTAATTCGCCGTTTGTAAAGCTCTCTTTTCAAGGCGCTGATGCGATCGATAAAAAGCGTTCCATTTAAATGGTCAATCTCGTGCTGGAGCACGATGGCCAGAAAATTATCAACTTCCAGGCGCATGGGGTTGCCCTCACGATCTATGCCTTCCACCAGTACCCGGGCGGCTCTTTTGACGTCGGAACGAAAATCCGGCACGCTCAAACAGCCTTCATTTTCGGATATTATCTCGCCCTCGCTTTCGATCAGCTGTGGATTGATAAATGCCTGAAATTGACGTTTCTCCTCTCCCGGAAACTCATCAAAGACCAGAATTCGCTTGTCGCTTCCCACTTGAATAGCCGCCAGCCCCACACCCGGTGCTGCATACATTGTCTCGGCCATATCATCGATCAATCCTTGCAGATTGCCATCAATGTTCTCAACCGGTTTGGTCGGTTTCAACAAAAATTTATTCGGGAATTGTAAGATGTCGAGCTTGGACATTTATGTTCCTCGTTATGTTAAAAGGTTTTACAAATGGTATGCTAACAGTTCATAAAACCTTTGCGTTAGGCCATTAGGGCTTTTTTCTGACAGCATGTTGTAAGAATCCGATTGAATATTTTTGATTATATCCTCCAAGGCGGACAAGTATTGATTGATTAAGGAATTCTACCCGTCGAGAGCCTCCCTTCGAGGGACTCAGGATCGAATGACAGGGTCGAACGATTAATTCTAACAAATCAATAATTAAAATGACGGAGCGACACGCGGCGCAAGCGCCTGCGCTGCAAAAGCGAACGCCACAAATCTTCAATCGTCAATCTTCAATTCCGGCCTATCCCGGTTGGGATTTGGTCGCATAAGATATCTGCATAATGTTCACGCCGCTAATCCAGGCTGACATCAGGCCGATCCATATAACTGGAAACATTTGAACGGCATGATTAACCAGCGTAAAACCGGCGGCATCTTTTTCAGCAATTCCAAAAAGCATCATGGCAAAAACACCCCCCGCCTCCCACAGACCCCAGAATCCGGGTACCGACGGCAGGGCAATGATAAAACACAAGATCACCATTACCGCCGTCATCTCGGTCAGTGTCAATCGCACCTGTGGGCATCCAATCGCAAATACATAGTAGGAAATCGCGGCCGATGTCCAGATGCAGACTGACAAGATGAAACATATACTAATTCTTTTCGGATTCTTTATCAAGGTCATGCCGGTTGCGACATTGTCGATCACGCTAACCACGGGGCGGCCCAGTTTCTCCCGAACTCGGGTCTTTGCAGACGAACTCAGAAAAAACAGGTAATCGGGAAAGCTCAAAACTACACCGCTTAAAATGTTGCGTGTTTTTTCCACGCTGATCAGAAATATACCGATAACTAAAACGATACTCACTTGCAGCATTCCGTTGAAAATGGTCTGCAGGGTTTTAAAATTGAGAGTGTATTTTCCGAAGCCTATGGCGATACTCGGATCGATCTGGGTGCTGGTCGATACGATCACAAACAGGCTCAACAGCATAATTAAATCGAACACCCTTTCCACGATAACCGTTGCCAATCCGGTGGTCACGGGGATGTCTACTTTCCGATTTAATATCAATGGCCTGGCAAATTCACCCAGTCTTCCGGGCAGAACGCAGTTGATCATGAAGCCGATCATCAGCGGGTGAAAGGCCCGCCAGAAGCCGACACCGTGCGTTGCTCCCAGAATGAACTGCCAACGAAGGGCCCGTAGGCTGAAGCTGACAAGTACGAGGGCCACGGAAGGAATGATCCAAAAATAGTTGATTGACGCCAGATAGTTTAACAGGTCCTGGAAGGGAACGTTTCGAAAAGCGAGATAAAGGGTAACACCTGAAACCACCGTCCCGACGCAAAGGGAGATTAATACTTTTTTATTCATTGAGTATCATTGAATTCGACGATATCAGTGCTGTTGGTGGACTGTCCGAGTCAAAATTTCGCGAGCCGCAATAACATCCTGTTTAATTTGCTGCCCCAGCTCCTCAATACCTGAAAATTTTAACTCGTCTCGGATCCGTTTGATGAAGTTGACCAGAATTTTACTGCCGTAAATATTTTCATCAAAGTCTAGAATATGGACTTCGATGGTAAATACGTGGTCGTCAAAGGTCGGACTGTACCCGATATTGGCTACCCCGTCGTATCGATTGCCCTCGCAATCGACCGTAACTGCATAAACCCCTGTTTTGGGGCACAGTTCATCCTGTAGCTTGATATTGGCTGTCGGAAAACCCAGAAGTTTTCCGCCTCGATCACGTCCGGTAGTGACTGTGCCGCGGATCTGGTAATACCGGCCCAACAGGGGTTGCGCTTCATCAACCCGACCGTCGGTCACCAGTTGTCTTATTTTGGTGCTGCTGATTCTACCCTTTTCAGTTTTTGCCATCTGGATCCAGTCCGCCAGCACCAGTTCGAAATCGAACAACTCGGCAAATGTCTTTAGCATGTCGACATTGCCCTCCCGATCCTTGCCGAAAGTGTAGTCTTGGCCCACAACGATTGCCACCATGCCAAGTCTGCGTATCAGAATATCTTCCACGAATTCTCTGGGTGTCAGCTTGGCAAATTCACGGGTAAAGGGACAACAAATCAGCACATCCAGGTCCGTGCGACCTATCAGTTCGATTTTCTGCTCTATCAAGGTTATGAGCGGCGGATAATTGTTTTTTTTCAACACGCGCATGGGATGGGGCTCGAACGTCATGGCAATCGAAGTGCCGCGAACGTTTTCGGCTCTTTCGATAACTTCATGGAACAGGGCCTGGTGCCCTAGATGCACGCCGTCGAAATTACCTATTGTCACCACCGCATTGTAAAACGGCTTGGTGATCTCTTCAATACTGAAAATAGTCTTCATTTCAGGAACAATTCAGTTTGAAATATTCACTTGACAGAAAATTTAAATAGGTTTATTTAGGACAACTTTTAAAAGAAATCAATCTTTTTTGGTTTTAAACCTTACATGCCGAAGTGGCGGAATTGGTAGACGCGCTAGGTTCAGGGTCTAGTGTGGGTTCCCACGTGCGAGTTCGAGTCTCGCCTTCGGCACCATGCTTTTAAACGGCCTTGTCTAGGCAAGGCCGTTTTTTATTTACATGCCCCAGCGTTTGTATCCTGCAAAGTCTTAAAATATAATCATTTTTTTACCAAATAAAAGCCTGGTCTCCGGATAAAGCTCCTGGTAGTCCTGTCGCGGCGATAGGGATCGTCAAAAAGGAAAATATTGAAAAATGTTGTTTACCCGGTTTGCCGGGGGAATGATCCGGGGATTTTAAGACCGGTTTTAATCAAGATCTATCACCGATTTGTCGAATGGATTCATCGAGGTGCTCCTGGATCTGATGGATCAGGTCTTCTCCATGCAGGGACTTGATCATCTGCGAGAAGACTTGCAGCTGGCCTTTTACCTGGTCCAGTATTACCGACTGGTCATTGTCCCCTATACGCCCGATTCCGCGAACAACTATTTTTAACAACTGCAGCAGGTCTGCCATGTGAGCCTGGCTTCCCTTGAGTTGATAGATATCCGATTCAGGATGACCGTATTCCTTAAGGGCGCTCAACATTAATGATCTGCCGGTGTTGCCGCCCACCAGCGCGAAGAAGATGTAGACTTCCCGTTCAAGGACCAGCAAATCCTGGGGTCCCATAATTTGCTGTTCTGTTTCATCGTCGTCCAGCGCTTCCAACAGTCGGCGGTGGATGGTGCGGATTTTTTCAAAAAAAGCGTCCTGTTTCCGGTCGATTTTCCATGCGGCATAGTTTGTCAAACGCTCATCCAGACCGTTCACTACCAGGAGTACATCTTCGGGGGTGATTTGGTAGCTGACGATTTCTTTTGAATACGTCCGGACAAGCCGGTTTCCAAGCATGAAGGCTTTGCGGTCTCCAAATTTAATAATTGTGGGATTGCTGGAAAGATCCTCAAGGAGAACGGAGATTGCGTTTTTGGGTCTTTTCAGACGATCAACCAGCAGCTGCAATGCGTCCAGGAATGCCCCCCGGTCTGTTTGGTGCAGCGATTCTTTCAGGTTGTGCCAGAGAAATTCAAAAATTTTTCTGTCATAATGCTCCAGATCAGGTATGATTTTATTGAAAGTACTTTTTTTGAAATTACCCTGATCATCAAAACAGCCTTTCAGTATTTTGATCAGCACCTCGGCATCCTGGATGCTTACGTTGAAATCCTTGGCCAGCGTTTCATAATCCTAGGTGTCAAAATCGATGGCGCGGTGCACCATATCGGTCATCTTTCTCTTGGTTGTCGATCGCCGCTTGTAAAAGGTGACCATACTCAGGACTTTGGTATGCATTTTGCCTATCAGGTTATCTTTGCCCGCCGCCGATCCTTTGACTTTATCATCCGCCATGGATATGTTGTCAAAAACCTCGTCGCTGACTTTACCGAGGCGTTGCTCGACATTATTGAGAACTTCAACCTGGATGTCCTTCTCTTCCGGTTTTTGATCGATAGCGTCCAGGAGGCCGGATGTCAGCTGCAGGCGTTCTAAAACCTGTTGTGAGTCGATTCGCGCATAGTCATCGCCATAGACACTTTTGAGCACCCGAGCTGTTTCGGTATTGGAACCACCGGAGCTGTTCATGGCCAACCTGGCCACGGCTGCCATGTTCTCCGTTACCTGCGTCTGTTGCTGATTCACCATCATCCATTTGAGATTGTTGATCTCAATCGGCGGTGGCACAAGCTTTTTGGGCAGGTTTCTTATGCCCAGCAGGGCATCGTAGGTGCTCGCAAATTGAATTGCGGCATTGCCGGGTTCTTGACGGTGCATCCAATTATCCACCTTTTGAACAAGGCTTTGCATCTGTTCCGTCTGCACCCCGTTCAATATCGCCAGCAAGGTCAAATTCAGATCCGGGGCGTTATGCTCGTTGCGCACGGGTGATATTGACACACTTTTGCCGCCCAGTTTATATGAAATGCGAGTATTTTTCTTCAGGGCTGCATCATATTGTGCAGCGATCATGAGCGCCATCCACAGGCGCTTTGACTCTTTAGGGGCTTTGGGAATTTTCATTAGAAAATTGTTGGTACCGCGGCGCCAAAATGATTCAAAGGTTTTGTTGAGCTGATTTAATAGGTTTGTTGTTTCTGCTCCCCGCCGTTTGGCCATCAGTTGCGCCACTTCAGCGTCGAGAATGATGTCGCCGAACAGAATTTCATAATCTACTTTATCCTCTTTCTTTTTTTCACCGAAAGCCCCTTTATGCCGAATGAGGATCGAGTCGCCGAATTTCATACCCCCGCTGAATTGAACGAAAATGTTTTCAAGCTTCTGGTAATTGATTTGGCCCGATTGCTTTTTGCCGGAATACTGCAGGTAATCGAGACTGGTACTCACTTGGCTAACAAGATTGGCCAGCAGAGACCTTAATGCATCATACTGTCGCTGTTCTTCTGATAGTCCCTGCGCCAGGCGGTCGGATTCGGCAGAAAGTTTTTTCAGTTTCCGAAAATCGACACCGCCCAGCTGCTGATACAGTGATTCTGCAGCATTATCGAGTTGGAGGTTTTCGTTTTGCGTCTTTGACGTGGTCTTATTTTGCATCCAAAAGATCCTAAATTTCGCTGTTCGCTGATTGTGTGACTAGGTT
>Ga0126331_1000240_pt1 | contig 21474 bp, 21 predicted proteins | sample InaspJWI98metaG_FD_96379 | JGI IMG/M metagenome (GOLD analysis project Ga0126331, IMG submission 96379) | Marine gutless worms symbiont microbial communities from Oahu, Hawaii - Inanidrilus sp. 2 OAHU.JWI-98 metaG | ecosystem: Host-associated > Annelida > Digestive system > Unclassified | place... | reverse complement strand
TTCGACTTCACCATCCGCAACGCCTGGCAGAAGTAATTAGAGGAGTTAAATTTGTCAATGGTGTCGAAGAAAAACGGATTGCCGCCTAATTTCTTCATACACAACTATTGACTATATCTCTTGTTTTTTTTGATTTAAGTACATTTAGGGGTTACTTTGGGTGGGCACTTTTTGGTTGCCCACCCTGGTCCTTTTGAATTGCTTTAACCAACATAGCCTGCGAAAGGATGGTTAGATACCTTATAATGAAGCGAGTTTTCACCAACCACAGCGTTTATGCGTACCTTATCTGCAACCCAGTGGCAGATCAATCATCCTGCATATCCCAACTATGAGTGTCTTATTCTGTCAGACGGGCTGCACTGTTATGTATATGAGAAAAATAGAAGGTTCCGTTATGGATATCGAGTTATTATCTTCCTTTTTTGATCCATCTAAAACTTGAAGAAATAGAATTGCCCTTTTTGTCCACGTTATATTCCAAAACCCACCCATCGTCATAATATCTTCTAATAGTATTTGAATTGATATATTTTTCGGAAAAATTGCGTTTGTGCTTGTGGCCGTGCCATTCAAAATTATCAGCGGCATACGCATTTCTCGTCCATTCAGGCAGACTGACTCTGGGTACCGGTTTAATACCTGGTTTTACAGCATGTATCGAACCGATTTTTTCCGTACCACCATCATCGTTGTAACGGCGTATCTCCAAAAAGGCTTTACCAGGGATTGGTGATGGTTCTTTGCTTTCCAGTAAATATAAATCGCGAAAATTGATTTTTTTGTTCTCGTTCTCACTTTTTTCTATTACCAGATTCAAACTGAAAAGGCGGTTTAGTGATAGTGCTTCTCCGCTAACCTGATATTGTTGGCCGAGTTTAAAAACAAAGAAAGAAAAAATTATGAAAGAAGAAATTAAAGAGATGAAAACTTTAATTTGCATTTTACTTAATATTCGAAAGAAATCTCCGAAGTTTAGAATTCCTATACTGTTAAGTCTATTATCAATTGATTTCATTTCACTCTCCTTTTACGCGTTGACGTTAATTAAATATTAACCTTAGGTGAATTCTATCTGACCGCCCTACAAAGGCATATCTAATGTCAGATACTAGATACTACGCATTTTTTTTGACCAATATTAGGCAAATAGCTTAAGGACAAAGAGACTGGTTACGCAAGACTGCAGCATAATAAACTCGTGGGAAAATCAGAACTCATTCAACCAGCTTCAATTTCGATATACTCTTGGTTTTCTTGGCAGTACCATTGATAGGGCCCAATGCATTCGTATTGATTTTTTGACGAGCCTATAATCTTCTCAACGAAGATCACAGCTTGGTGCCGATCCAAAAATATATTTTTTAGACTCCCGATATTGTCGCCATATTCTATAACGCTAACCATGGTCCACCTCACTTTTCATAGGGTTTGATGAATCGACAAAGTAGATACCATCTTCTCCTGCACAAGGTTTGCTTGTGCATCTACACAATCACAAAATTCGTCGAACCTATAATACATACATCTGCCGTTGTACGTTGATTTTGTATAAAACCGGCAGTTCTTCTGATGGCTTTCACTGGGAGCCGTGCACATTGACATAATATCTTTTTTACAGAAACAGGCTTCACTTGTTTGCACTGCTATCACCTCCCTTGGAGAGGATTTCTATAAGTTTACCTGCCTATAAATTGATGTTTGAATGAATGTTGACTGGATACGATTCACTACCTTTTACTTCTCAATATTGCATAATATGTGCCATTCTGTCATTTATCTCAAAAACCTTGGAAAATAGAACACAGATAACGAGATTGAATGCCTCAACCCACAGTGATCTCCTGTTTCCATAAGATAAAAGTGGTTTTCATCAAAAAATCTTATTCAAACCGCACCATTAAGACGGCATAATTTTGGTCAAAATTGCCACATTTGGCCACTTTCACCTAAATCTGTGCGGGCCGCGTTTCTATCCATATGACGGGTGGAGCCGAGCAACCGGCATTCCTGCCGCGACCCATAGACCATTGATCCAGCAAAGGCTTGACAGCTAGGTTGGGCTAATGTAACTAGCCGATGGTCGACAAAATGCAGGGGGGGATTGAATGCGATTACTGGAATTTGAGGCCAAGCAACTTCTTGCCAAACATAAAATTACGGTGCCCAAATGGGAATTGGTGCGGTCGGAAGGTCCCCATCAGTTGGACATGCCTGTCGTTCTCAAAGCGCAAATTCCCATAGGTGGTCGAGGTAAGGCAGGCGGGGTGGTTGCCGTTCAAAACCTTGAAGAGACGCGACAAGCCATCGATGAACTGTTTGGAAAATTTATTCGGGGCTACAAAGCCAAAACCATTCTAGCAGAGGAAAAAGTCGATATTGATCGCGAATTTTTTATGGCTATCACCTATGACATCGTGGCCAAATTGCCTTTGGCAACCTTTTCCACTGAAGGGGGCATCGATGTCGAGACGTTGGCCGCCTCCCACCCTGACAAAGTCAAGCAGAGACATTTCTCAGCCCGAACCGGACTGATGCAGCATGCCGCCAGGGAGTTGATTTCAGATTCCGGGATCTCCGGGAAACTTTTGCTTGGACTCAGTTCGGTCCTGTCGAACCTCTCGGATATATTTCTCACATACGATTGCACCGTGCTTGAAATCAACCCCCTGGCTCTGTGCAAAGGAGACCGGCTGTTGGCACTTGACTGTCATGCCGACATTGAAGACGATGCGCTTTTCAGGCACCCGGACCTGGCGGATCTGGAACGAGATCCCGACCGCTTCGAATCCGAAAAAAAGAGCTCTGAATTCGAGCGTCAAGCCGCTGAAATAGATAAACTCGATCATCGCGGTGTTGCCGGCAGGGTCATCGAGTTTAACGGCAATATCGGCCTGATCATCGGCGGCGGCGGGGCGTCGTTGACCGCCTTCGATGCCGTCCAGCAGCATGGCGGCCGGCCGGCCAATTACTGTGAAATCGGCGGTAATCCGTCGGTGCGCAAGGTTCAGGCACTGACCAGGCATATCCTTTCCAAGCCCGGCGTCGAAAGTATCGTCGTCATTATGAATGTGGTCAGCAACACCCGCGTCGATCTTGTTGCCCGTGGTATCATCAAAGGGGTTCTGGATGCCGGTAAAGATCCCGGCAGGGCCATTGCCGTTTTCAGGATTCCCGGTGCCTGGGAGGAAGAAGGGTTCAAGATTTTAAAGAAATACGGCGTCTCTTACTGCGACCGAACCGTTTCCATTGACCAAGCGGCTCAAATGGCCGTGCAGCGGATCGAAGGATAGGCAAACGCTATGGCCATTTTGGTTAACGATAGTGTGAACGTGATTGTCCAGGGAATTACCGGTCGGGAGGCCGCCTCCTTCACCCGGGACATGTTGGATTACGGAACCCGGGTGGTGGCCGGTGTGACACCCGGTAAACAGGGGCAAAATGTGCACGGCGTCCCTGTGTTTGACACGATCTGTCAAGCAATACGCCGACAGCCGGCTACCGTATCGGTTATTTCAGTGCCGGCGGCACTGGTGAAGGGGGCCGCGCTCGAGGCGCTCGATAACGCGATCAAGCTCCTGGTCATCGTTACCGAGCGGGTTCCCAGAAGAGATGTCGTTGAACTGCTCGAAGTGGCCAGAGAAAAGAACGCTCAGATCATCGGACCCAATACGCTCGGGCTCATTTGTCCACACAAGGTCAAACTGGGGATGGCCGGCGGCCCTGTGGCTGACGTTAAAAAATCCTATATGCCTGGAAAGGTCGGGATTGCATCACGCAGCGGTGGAATGACCACTGAAATTGCCAATCTGCTGACGACCCATGGTATCGGTCAGAGCACCTGTGTGGCCATCGGGGGCGACGCCATGGTCGGGACCAACTTTTTGGAATTGATCCCGATGTTCGCAAAGGACCCGGATACCGAAGCGGTTGTGCTGTTTTGCGAACCCGGCGGTATAATCGAAGAGCGGCTGGCGGATAAAGTGATCGCCGAAAAAATCGACTTGCCGATCGTGGCGTTTCTGGCAGGTCGCTTCGTCGATCAAATGCCCGGGGTGAGATTCGGCCATGCCGCTACCATCGTTGAAGGAGACCGCGGCAGCACCCGAAGCAAAAGAGAAGCGTTTGCCAAAGCCGGGATCCATGTGGCGGAAAAATTTTCGGACATCGTAAAACTATTAAAAGATTCGGGGGTGCCCAGTGAGTGACAGCAGCGCGATTAGAACAGCTCTTTTTGTGCCCGGCACCCGGCTGGATCGGGTATCCAAGGCCTTGGCCAGCGGTGCCGACGCAGTGATAGTCGATCTGGAAGATGCGGTGCCGCTTTCCCGGAAATCGGAAATTCGCCGGGAGGTTGCCCGATTTTTGAAGGAGAAGGGTGATCCCAAGATCATGGTGCGTGTCAATGGCCCGGATTCCGCGTTCTTTGCGGATGACATCGCTCAGATTGCAACGGCCACGCTTTTGACAATCATCGTACCCAAGGTGGAATCCGTCGAAGATATCGCCGCGATACATAAGGTGCTCCTGGAATCTGAGAAAGAAAATGGACTTGTTTCGGGTCAGATCGAAATCATCGGCCTGATTGAAACGGCCAAAGCGGTGGACGACATTTCACATATCGTCCACGCCCGCACTGATCCGCAGCGGCTGCGCACGGTTGCCTTCGGTGCAGCAGACTACACAGCGGATCTGGGGATCGAAATCACCAGAGACGGTGTCGAACTTCTTTATGCGCGTTCAAGGCTGCCGATCGCCTGTCGGGCAGCCGGTTTGGAGCCCCCGCTGGATACACCTTTTATGACCGACCTCAAAGATCTGGATGCTTTGGAGGCTGAGGCGCTAAAGGCCAAGCAACTGGGATTCCAGGGAAAGCTATGCATTCACCCCAACCAGATTGCGCGGGTCAACCGCATATTCAGCCCGAAGCCCGAAGAAATACATCACGCCCGCCTGGTGGTCGAGGCTTTTGAAAAGGCCGAGGCCGCAGGGCAGGGGGCGATTCAATTGGACGGCAAATTTGTGGATTACCCGGTGGTGGCGCGTGCACGCCGGATTCTGCAGCTTGCCGCCATTTTAGAGAAGCCATAATCACGGCGGGCTACCTGCTAGATGTCTTTATAAACCAAGATCTTTAAATTTAGGTAAAGTTTTTGTATCAAACATTGTGCCAGGTGCGAAAAGATATCCCGCCAGGGCGGGACTGGTCTCTGGATACTGGATTTAAAAGGAATTTTTTGATTTATCCAGAATCTAGCATCAAGCATCCAGCATCGGCTCGCCTCAAGCAATCGGATATTTACGCCGCCAACTCGTCGGTTTGAAACGGAGTTTCGCTAGTTTTCATCAGAACTCGGAATCAGAATTCGAAAATATCGAAAGTTAATAAAGATGGGTCTTTTTATTGAACTTGAAATTGATCAACAAAAATGCATTGGTCTTTTGGAATGCGGTAATTGCCTGAAGGTATGTCCCGTGCAAATTTTCGCTGAAAACGATACCCGCCCGATGAGCGTCGCAGACAACGAGGATGAATGCACACTATGTGAACTCTGCATTGAAGGCTGCCCACCGGAGGCCATCAGTGTGTGCAAACTCTATGACTGAAAGCATTCCTGCAAAAAAATGCAGCACGAATGAAAACCGGTCTATGAGATCCTTTCGCTAATCTATTCAATGGCTATGGTGGAAGATATTTAAACGTCGCATTCAAAAACACAATGTAACCGGCGTCGTATGGAATATCTGTCTGCTAAGTGGCTCTCAACGGTTCGCGATTACCCGCCATATCCTTTAACACGCTTTATACAATTTTACCCGAGTCAGGAGCCGCATGAGAACATGGACCACGTTCGGACCTGTGCACGGGTGCCTAGCGATCGGCCTTCCTGCCGCGACGTATATACTTTTTTTCGGAAGACTCACGATCTGCGATATTGACAAGGTGTTCGCCAAGTATGAACTTGAATAGGTAATCTCAAACATCACGGGACATCGTACAATTTCATTAATTCAATACCTTTTGAACAATTTCGTTATTGGCGAACTTTCGCAGCCGAAAATGTAAGGGCCTGAATCTACGAGCATCCATGAGATGGTCATAACGGATGAAACCGATATAATTGTGTATCGAACAAAAGGAGGGATCATGAGAAAGACATCAATGTGGTTAGGATTAGTTTTGCTGATTCTCAATGGATGTGCATCCTTAAACAACGCTAAAAATTCTGAATATCTCATTGAAAAAGATACCGTAAAAAATACAGTGGAAAGGCTCTTTATCTCCACGGATAATCGGGACTGGTCTGGCGTAAAAAATGTATTTGCGGATAAGGTTCATTTTGACATGACGTCACTGGCAGGCGGGGAGCCGGTTTCGTTGACTTCACAGGAAATCGTTGACGCATGGGATAAAGGTTTGAAGGCATTAAAGGCTGTTCATCATCAAACCGGCAACTACCAAATTACGATTCAGAACAATGAGGCAGATGTCTTCTGTTATGGCATCGCCTTTCATTACTTGCCCAATAAAACAAACCGCAATACCCGAACTTTTGTCGGTAGTTATAATTTCCATCTAGTCAAATCTGAGGGTGCATGGAAGATAGATCGATTCAAATTCAAATTAAAATTCATTGAAGGCAATCTGAATTTAGAAACTTCGTAAGTTTATCGGCAGAGGGGGGAGAAAAATTAGCACAGGATAACGATTACAAAATTATTGATAACCATACTACAAAACCTGAAGGTGTCTCTCCTACCCAATGTTTGAGAGAACAAAGTAGTCAAATATGGTTTGAACAAGAATAGTCTCCGCCGGTAATAGTTTCAATCCTTGCGAGTAGGCGGTTTAAAAGCTTTGTTCAGAAGATACCTGATGAACATGTGGCTTGCTATGATGAAAACCACAATCACGGGAAAGCTTATGATAATAACGTTAATAATCGATTTCTTCAGTGTTCGTTCAGTGCCTTCTCTGGTAAACTGCAGTTTTAGCCTTCCAAAATAATGATCGCTCTGCCGAATTTTTTCTTCTCGAATAAGTGAATGGCTTGCACCTACGGGAAGGTTTTCGTATAATATCTTGCCGTAGTCGGTTTCCACCCGTACCCCTGAGATATATTCACATGTCATGTAGGCCTCTGAAATCTGTCGGATCATATTTATATCGGTGTTCCATAATGGAATAACCAGGACTTTGGCGAGATCGTAAGTATCACGCATTCGGGTATTCATTTGGCGCTGGGAGATGATAGAATAACAGAAATAATGTATTGTTATCAAAACTATTGTCACAAGGACAGTCGAAATGGTGAGTCCAATCGTCAGTCGACGAGCTAACACCTGTATTTTGTGCCTTTCCATTTTACTGCCTCCTTTGAAGACAAAACGCCACCTCTCCAATCATGCTGATTGTATTAAATTTTGCTATAGCATTCTTTTAAATCAGCGATGCCCATAAATAAAAGGTGGCGTAGGCCTGCCAGTTTTGCCAACCTCTTGAATATCGAGTGATATCTTCTCCGGTTGGTTTTCTGCTCAAACCCAACTGCTGTTTGACAGCGTTTTGCAAACCGACATCAGCAACTGGAAAAGCGTTCGGATCCATCAAGCATCGCAAGCTGACATAATCAGCCGTCCATTTGCCCACACCGTGTAAGCGCATTAGCTCTTTTCTGGCCGTTTCAAATCCATCGTAATCGAGTAATTTTTTTTTCGTCAACTTCCCGGCTTTCATTTTTCTAGCCAGCTCGATGATATACTCTGATTTTTTCGCTGTAAATTGGAGACGTTTTATATCGGTGATCCTTTTACGGGAAATGACCTGGGGCGTCGGAAACAGGTTGTAGAATTTATTCTCAAAAGAAAACTTTTCCCCAAAAGATTCAACAAAGCGCTTTTTAAGAGTGTAGGCAAATGCAAGGTTGATCTGCTGTCCGATGATGGCCCAACATAGGGCTTCAAACAAATCTGGAATTACCAAAATCCGTAGACCGTAAAGATCTTTGGCGACATTTTTTAATACCGGATCATCGCTGGCCATTCGATAAAAGGGTCGAAGATCGGTATCCAGGTCAAACCAATGCCAGACATATTTAGCGACCATGGACCGGATGTATTTTTTAGGTCGCGGAGTTAAAAACTCAACGCGAAGATAATTTTTGTTGTGGTGCTGAATTTTTATTAAGATCGGTTTTCCTTCAAATTTTTCTAATTTATAAATTGAGTTATTCTCTACCACGTAACAGGGCTCCAATAGAGAGCGGGTAAGAAATTTCAGGCATTGCAAAAAATCAAACTCTTTCGGCGTGCTCAACAGAACCGAAGCGCCCTCATCGGTCCATCTGCCGTAGGGAAAATCCGGAAAACAGCGCTTGCAGGGACGAAAACCTTTGTGTTCGGCTTGAGCGGCTGTTTTAAAATAAATGATATTCTGCGGCAGGGGTGCTCCGGCGGGGCAGGAGGGCAAGCAGTAAATTCCTGTTGTTTTGACACCAATGAATTTTTTCGCCTTCATGTGAGCCTTTAAAACAAAAGTTTCCACATATCATCATTGATCAACTGGAAATCCTAAACCGGAAGTTTCCCTGATAAATAATGGAATGATCGATTAAAGTCAAAGGGAATAGACACAAATTCAGAGATGGCGTAGGGTACAGGCTGCAAAAAGTTCTTTGATTTCAAACAAGATAGCCTTTATCAACCCATATACCATCCCGCGGCAACTCTTGGAAGGATTGCAGTCAATCACAGCATCAGTTGCCCGTTTCGATCTTCCCAATCATGACCATCTCTTGAAAACCTATTACGGACTAATTATAGTGGAAAAGAAAGGCCATACCCGTTAAAGGGTGTTTGTCATCATAATTTCAACAAGTGAAGACCGTCAGCTTTATATTACACTGATTAAGGGCTCACTCAAAAATAACTTCACATCTTATGCGTCGATGCATCCCGTCTGGCTGCGTTGCGAAAACTCGGAATATCTCGATATTCCTGCGTTTTCGCACCTTGCCCGACGGGCACCTCAACGCCTAAAATTGTGAATTTATTTCTTCGTGAACCCTAAGTGTCAGGTATAGCCATGCACTCCAGCAGGGTGCATTCAATACTGTAGAAAAGTACGATATCGTTTCTGCCGACAGTTTTCGAGATGGAGGAAATCATGAACCCGATTCTAATTCGAATTGTTACCACGATCGTGGCGCTGACATTTTCCGGATCTGTTGTACTCGCCGCGGGAAGCAGCCCAAGACCGGCAAAGGAAAAACGTCCTGGTGTTGACCAGTACAACTCCGGAGTGAAGTTGATGAAGAAGGGCAATTACCAGAAGGCTCAGGCGAAGTTCGAGGCCGCTCTGACCAAGAACCCGAATATGGCGCAAGCGCACAATAACCTCGGATACTCCCTGAGGAAGCAGGGGCCGGAGAATTACGATGAGGCGCTGCGTCACTACGACCGTGCGATCGAGCTCAATGCCAATCTTGCAGAAGCTTACATGTATCGAGGTGTATTGCACATGTTGATGGGCAACGAGGGCAAGGCCCTGGAGGATCACCGTACGCTTGCCGGTCTGGATCGCAAGCTCGCCGATGCGCTTCAGGCGGCAATTGCCTCGGGCGAGGAACCGGAAGGATTGGAGGGGCTGGCTAGGTCATGGTGAGAATCGGCACGGTGGTAACGGTAGCCCTGGCTTTATTCGGCCTGGCGTACGCTTACGAACTTCAGCAACGGGGCCGACCGGATCGTGACAAGCCATCCAGATATGTTTGGCAGCTGCCGCAGGGATTTCCGGCACCTAGGGTACCTGCTGACAATCCGATGACGCTGGATAAAGTCGAGCTTGGCCGTCAACTGTTTCACGATCCCCGGCTGTCGGGCGACGGAACAGTATCATGCGCCAGCTGCCATCGGCCAGAGCTCGCTTACACCGACGGCCGAAGTCGTGCCGTGGGTATTCGGGAAAATATCCATCCGCGTTCGGCCATGTCGCTCACCAATGTCGCCTACAATGCGACCCTGGGATGGGACGATCCCAACCTTACACGTCTTGAGGATCAGGCCCTTGTGCCGCTGTTCAATGAGCAACCCTTGGAGATGGGTGTGGCCGGCCGCGAGGATGAAGTTCTGGCGAGGTTTAAAAACGATCCTCGCTATCGTCTGCTATTCCTCAGGGCTTTTCCGGCGGACGAGAATCCGGTGACAATGCGCAACATTACCCGCGCATTGGCCTCTTTCGAAAGGACGCTGATCTCCGGAAACTCGCCTTACGACCACTGGGCCTACGGCGGAAAAGTGGATGCCCTAAATCCGGATGAACGTGCCGGTGCGCGCCTGTTCTTTTCCAGGCGATTAAGTTGCTTTCGTTGTCATGCCGGATTCAACTTCTCCGGCGCGGTTGTCTACGAGGGATCGGGCAGACCGGAAGCGCGTTTCCACAATACCGGGCTCTATAACCGGGACGGACGCGGTGCCTACCCGGAGCCCAACACCGGCGTGCATCGACATAGCGGGCAAATTGAGGACATGGGTAGATTCCGGGCACCGACTCTTCGGAACATCGCGCTCACAGCGCCGTACATGCACGACGGCAGCGTTCCCACTCTCGAGGCGGTACTCGATCATTATGCAGCGGGCGGCCGTGCCCGATCCTTCGGGTCCGATTCACGGAATCTCGGACTCGACGCAACGACGGATCCGCTGCTAACCGGATTCGAGCTGACCTTGGAAGAGCGGCGGCAGCTGGTTGCGTTTCTGCGGGCGCTTACGGATGAGTCCTTCTTGCGCAAAGCCAAGGAGCAGGGCGTTCAGTGACCGCCCGGTCTTTGCTAAAAGACCGGATCCAGAAGCTGATACAGCTGGTACAAACTTGATCTTTTTCCTATTCAACCAGCCAAAGTGTCTCAAAAATACAAACCTATTATTCAAGATCCTTGTGGAACACTACACTGGGGAATATAGGCTATCGCCGCCGTGATTTCGATATTATCATCTCCATTGAGACGAGAGACTTCCACAATGGTACGGGTGGGGTAATCCTTACCGAAATATTCTTCGTATAGTTCATTGACAACAGGTCTGAACCGATACATATCCCGGACATACACCGTCGTGCTGACGATATCTTTCATTTTACCGCCGGCAGCCTCGATAACGGCTTTGATATTTTCAAATACCTGACGCGCCTCGGCATGGATATCATTTTTGGGCACCCCGTTGGTTTCGGGGTCTATTCCCCTGCATCCGGACATAAACAAAAAATTTTCGACCTTAATCGCCTGCACAAACGGACCGGTTGGCGGCATTCCATGGGCTGTAGAGATCACTTGTCTTTTCATTTATTTCTCCTTTCATTATAATTTCACCATGGCAATCGAATCTCTTGCCATTGAATTCATAAATATGACTTTCGATCTCATCCCCAATGGTGTTCTCATCGAATCACAAGCAGCTTCTAAAATAGCCCCGGGAATGTTAGAACTTCCCGGGGCCGGACGAGTAAACGCTTGTGCGGGTCGGACTACGGTGCCGTCACGATCACATTGTCTATCATGACTTCGGTACTCTCGTTGTTGTAAGTCTTTTTGTTGTTGTAGCCACCTATTGTCAAGATGTGACTGCCGGCCGACAGCGTACCCAGGTTGACCGTGAAGCTCTGCCAGCCTGTACTGTCATCGACACCCCCGTTACCGTTGCCGCTAACTCTGGCGACGTAATCGTTGCCGCCGGATCCAAGCTGCTGACTGTCAACTGTAACGAGTACCTCTCCATACTCGTCGGATTCGTAGTTGGCGTTGATAGTCAGCTTATAATCCAATTCCAGCGTCACTTGAGCCGCACTCGATAAGGAGAAGGTGGTCTGCCAACCGCCGGACATACCGAAGATGTCGTTGTTGTTGACGCCTCCCAGAAGCACGCGCAGGGCGGCCCCGCCATTCCCTCCGCTGGTGACCCGCGATCCGCTGGCATAGGCCCCGGAACTGGTGCCCCGGAACGTATTGTCCTGGTATGCGAAGCCTTCGGTATCCGACTCGAAGTCAGCATCCATAAGCGTCGTGCCGCTTCCACCGCTGTTAATAATTGTCAGGGAGATGCTGGCGCTGCCGATGGGGCCTCCGTCGATCGGGGTTGCTGTGGCCCGCAGTGTATAGTAGCCATCGGCGAACTGCGTGGTGTCGAAGCCATCGTCATAGGGCGCGGAGTTCTCCTGGCGCGTATTGACGACCGTCCCACTACCGTTGATCAGCTCGAACACCAGGTTCTGGATGCCATCGCCGTCATTGCCGCCGACGTCCGGATCAAACGCAACAGCGTTAATGCTCTTGTATGGAAGGTCCCCGGAAATCTCGCTGTCGTTCGGCGGCTGGGTGAACAGCACAGTCGGCGCATTGTTTACAGCACCGCCAACGACCTCGCTGATCACAACATCGTCGATCAGAATTTCGGTCGACTCGTCATTGTAGGTTTTTTTATTGTTGTAGCCGCCGACGGTGATAGTATGGTTGCCGGCGCTTAAAGTTCCGATGTTTGCATGGAACAGCTTCCATGCTGTGGTAAGTGCGCCGCCGCCATTGCCGTTGCCGTTAATCTGAACGACGTAATCGTTGCCGCCGGATCCGACCCGGTTACTGTCAACTTTGACCAGCACCTGACTGAACTCGTCGCTTTCGTAGTTCGAGTTCTGAGTCATACGGTAGCGGATCGAGACCGTCACCTGTTTGGTATCGCTTAGATTGAATGTATTCTCCCAACCACCTGACATACCGGTGATGTCGTTGTCGTTAGTCCCGCCGACGATGACCTGCAGGCCGCCACCACCGCCGAAACCGTTGGAAATTGTGTACGAACCACTGGCGTAGACCGGCTGGCTGGTGTTGCGGAAAGTGTCATCCACATATACAAAACCCTCCGCATTGTCATCGAAATTGAACACCGCGATAGGTGACTGAGCCTGGGCAATTGCGCTGGCGTGGCGCCCGGCAGCCGGATCACCTGCCGCGTAAAAGGTACCGTCGCTGTTGATGAAGATGGCGCTTGGATCGGCAATGTTGCTGCTAGTAGTGCGAATGTTATGGCCGCGGTTGGCCAGGTTGTTGCGCACGCCAGAAGGAACCGAAGTGTTGATTTGAAGGTCACCGGCAATGCCGAAGGCAGCGGACCGGTTAGGATTCGGATCGAATGAATTCTCCCGGTGGTCGGTGGAAAACCGCGGTTCAGTAACGGCCTGGGCCGGCAGCATGCCGAATTCGAGCACGTTGAGCAACACGTTAAGGCTGGTGGGTTCCTGCTTGTCGCCCCCGGCTACACTGATGCCGAGCAGCGGCTGACCGTTTTGCAGAACCATGGTCGGAGTCAGAGTGATGCGGGGCCGTTTGCCGGCTTGGATCCGATTCGGGTGGCCGGAGGCCGTGTTCAGGCTTCGCAGCCGGTTACCGTGTGTGACCCCCGTGTCGCCGCCGTTGCCTTTGTTGCCGAATATGTTGCAGCTTGGGGTTGCAGCGACAAAGTTACCGAAACGGTCCGCGACGACCATGGTCGTCGTGTCGGGCACGGGTTTGTGGACATTGCTTTTAAAGTCGATCATGGCTAGCTGACCGAACGGCGGATCGCCGGGCTGCCGCTCCTGGGAGGCCAGGTTCACGTCGATGAGCTGCACCCGAACATCAGTGTACACGTCCGAAAGCAGATCCGTCAACGGCACGCTGACAAGCCGCGGATCACCGTAGTATTCATCGCGGTCGGCGAAGGCTAGCTTCATGGCCTCGGTGACGACGTGTATATAGTCGGCCGACAGGTGGCCTATATCCACCAGATTAAAGCTTTCCAGTAAGCGCAAGGTTTGCAGCAACATCGGCCCCTGGGTCCAGGTGTCGGCTTTGAGGATGGTGTAGCCGCGGTATGTGATGGTAACCGGATCCTCGATGTAGGTCGTCTGCGCCGCCAGGTCGGCTTTACTCAGGAAGCCGCCTTTGGAGATGTACCAGGCTTCAAGGTCTTCGGCGATGTCGCCGGTGTAGAATCGATCCCGGGCGGCGCTAATTTTGGCCTCCCGGCTGCCCGTGGTGTTGCGCTCGGTGGTGACCATCTTGCGCAGAGTCACAGCAAGGCGCGGATACCAAGACGGGCCGCCTTCGTCGAGCAGCGCCAGAGCCGGTTCGACCACGCGCTCGAAGCTCATGGTCCCGTAAACCTCGAGCAGGGTCATCAGCATGTGCACCACTCCGGGTGTCGGTGCGGCTTTCATGTCGCCGTTGGTCGGGATGCCGTTTACATTGTACCAGTTAATTGCCGACTGACTGAGGGGTGCGCGGCCGACACCCGAGAGAACTTTTGCCTGCTGAGTGCTGGCGTCGTAGATGATGAGAGGCGCCTCGCCGCCCATGGCGAAGCGGCCGAAGTCAGTGACAGCCAGCGCAAGGATCGTCGCTGCGGCTGCATCCGCGGCGTTGCCGCCCTGCTCCAGGATGCCGATCCCCGCCTGTACAGCATCGGGATCACCGGATGAGACCGCCCCTCCCTTTCCGGATGCGCTGTTTCCGGGGTCCTGAGACCAAGCCGCACCGAGAGTTAAGAAAACTAAAAGGACAACCAACAAAACGGCCTGATAATGTTTATATTTCAAGCAAACATAATTGTGGATGGATATCATAATGGCCTCCTTTCTCTCTTTGTTATCAATGGTTCCCGTGATGATGTCGCACGCCGATGGGATCCACATCCCAGGTCTAGAAGATTATGTGATGTCCACTTTTGGTGGACACAAGTGGTCACTTTAACGGATTGTTGTACCGGTTACAATGATCAATAATCTTATCTGGGGTAGAACGTTCGTGTAAAAATTTCTCTATGTATTAGTGCATTTGTGAGAGTTATTGCCTATGCTATGATCTGCAATTTAGATGCCCCTGGGATATTGCATCATGTCATAGACCGAGGATATCGAAAGAAAAGAGATATTCTCTATAGCGTTTGTCATAATAACGTTCCGATACCGGTAGCTTTACGACATTTTCCGGACCATCACGACGTTGATGGCTTGACGCAAACGCTATATTTTTTTTTAATTTGAAATATCCGTTGCACCGGGAAGCATGGTGACACTATGGCTATTGACGCCGCACTGATTGAAATGGATAAGGACCGATCTTTATATAAAGTGTGTTGCTATCAGAGTATCGAAAACTAGTTTTTCGAAGGTACCGGTTAATCGGCTTGGATGTCGGTACAGCATGTAGCGATTAGATAGCCATCCACACGCAGTGATGGTTTAATATCTTCTTTGGCTGCTCTTTGCGGCTTGGGATAATGAAGAGCCGTTTCATGTGTTGGTACACAGACAGTATTTTCAAAAAACATACGCTTTTTTGCATAAAAAAGATAACATAGCGGTTGTCACAAGTTACTTTTACCTGGAAATGTCATAAGAACCCCCTTATTTTGTAATGGCTCAAACGGAACGTATTTATGACAACCGCTATAATGATACGGAACGCTGCGATTTCATTGATCGGCTGGCTGCTTTAGCAGAAGAAGGCGCTGCGGTAAGAGAACTTGGTTGTTCCGGTGCTGATGTTGCCTGATATTCAGGCGCTGCCAATTCACGTGTAACACGGTTTGTCGCATCCGGGGAAAAAGCCTGATGTCGCTGTTCATAGCAGAAAACTGTGAACGTTCTGAACGCATGTTTTCGAATGAAACGGAAATCAATTGTCTTAAGCCACCCCCCTCCGATATCTTGCCGGAGAGAGGCAGCTCTTGGTGAGGTTATTATTTCGGAAACCAGATTTCTTCCACTTTGTATTTTCCATTGTGGACACTGATGATTGATACGCCTTTCATCGGTACCCCACTAGGCCGTGTGTAGCTGATTTCACCGGTGACGGCTTTGAATCCCATGGTGCTGGCAAGTGCTTTGCGCAGAGCTTTGCCATCGGTGGTTCCGGCTCGTTGGATGGCGTGGGCAATCAGGCCGACAGCATCAAAGCCCAGGGCGGCAAATGCATTTTCGGGCGGGCGGCCGTATTCTTTTTCATAGGCCTTGACAAAAGCCAGTACCTCGGGACGGTTATCTTCCCGATAGGTATGAGTGGAAAAATAGACGTCATTGGCCAGTTTGTCACCCGGCACGGTGGTTACGAGTTCGGTATCAAAACCGTCACCGCTCACGATCGGCAGAGTCAATCCGGCTTCGCGAATTTGTTTAACGGTCAGACCAGCCTCATTGGGAATGGCGGAAATAAATACAGCATCAGGTTTGGGGCTGGCGTTCTTCAACCGGGCGATCTGAGCCGAGAAGTCTTTGTCGCCCATCATAAAGAAGTCTTCTAGCACCACGGTTGTCCCGAGTTCTTTGAGCCGTTGTTTATAGAACTTGGAAAGCGCCTTGGTGAAATCCATGGAATTGTCGGTCCAGACCACCACTTTTTTGGCCCCCAGCTTTTTGACGGTGTAATCGGCGATAGCAAAGGACTGATCGTCGTCGCCGAAGGGAGTCATGAACATGTAATCTCCAACCCACTTGGGAAGCATGGGATGGGTCGCCCCAGAGGTGACAAAGGGAATGCCTTTTTGCTGAAACAACGGGGCGGCCGCCATAACAAAAGTGGTGTCTCCGTAACCCAATCCAGCTATCACTTTGCTAGCCAGAGCCCTTTTGGCGCCGGTGGCCGCGGCTTTTTGATCCGTTTTGGTATCGATGCCCATCACTTCAATTTGCTTGCCCAACAGCCCGCCTTTTTCATTGATCAGCTTGGCCTGCAGTTTAGCTCCGTTCAGCGCGGGCGCATCAATAGAAGACATACCGCCCGTCAGATTGTACAGGGCGCCCAGTTTAATTGTATCCGCTCCCAGCGCTGGAAACACCATTAGGAGCGACAACACTACACCCAATAAAGATAAACCCAATTTTATTCGCATAATCAACTCCTCCTTTCTTGCTTTAACTGGGGAACTTCCCCGATTATTATGACCTGTTCCTGGCTGTTAAAAAGCCAGGCTCCCGACTGCCGAACAGACCTTGCGGCCTGAAAATTAATATCAGAATCAGAATCAACGCCATGAAGATTTCACCGATTCCGTAGGCATCGAGACTTTCCTCCAAGGGTCGGAAGATTTCAGTGAGCACCGAGAAAATGACCGCTGCTATAAAGGCACCGCTAATACTGCCTGTTCCGCCCACCACCACCATAACCACAATATTAAAGGCCATGATCAACGAAAAGGACGTCGGCGTAATGGCCGTAACCAGATGCGCCCATAGACCACCGGCAACACCCGCAAAAAAGGCGCCGATAACCAGCGCGGCGACGCGTGTCCGGAAAAGGTTCACACCCAAACACTGGGCGGCCATATCGTCCTCACGAATGGAGAGCATGCTGCGTCCGTAGGACGAAAATTTTAATTTCCAGCTGACGTAAACGGTGACCACCACCCAAGGGTAAACCCACCAAAGATTGGTAAAAGCCGGCAAGCCGTTCAAACCCAAAGGGCCGCGGGTGACGCTTTCCCAATTCATGATGAGCACCTGAACAATTATTAAAAATCCTAAAGTGGCAACCGCCAGATAATGCCCCCGCAACCGCAGTACCGGTAATCCAACCACCAGCGCAGTCAGCCCGGCGCAAATGCCGCCGATAACCAGAGCTGGAAGAAAAGGCAGCTCTAAGTCAGCCAGATACTGGGGCAGCTCCAAAAACATCGACTTGCGGGAAACAGGGAAGGTGAGAAACGCCGTCACGTAACCCCCGATGGCCATGAATCCCGGATGTCCCAAGGAAAATAGCCCGGTAAAGCCGTTGGTGATATTTAAGCTGACGGCAAGAATGACGTATATCCCGACAAAATTAATTATGGAAAGAATATATTCATCAACCGTCGAGCGCACAAGAGCAACAAAACCAATCCCAAGCAGGATAAGGACTAAAAAAATCAGGTGGTTTCGATTCAGATTTATCAAGTGCGTTCCTCCACCTTTTTCCCCAGAATTCCGTTTGGCAGAATCAATAGGATCAAAATGAGCGTAGAAAATACAAAAGCGTCGCGGAAAGCCGAATAGATTGGTGGTAGCAATCCCACAAAGAGCACTTCAGCCAGACCCAGCACGAATCCCCCTAGGATGGCGCCGGGGATGGACCCTACTCCGCCGATTACCGCAGCGACAAATGATTTTAATCCCGGTACAAAGCCCAGCAGCGGATCAATTTGACCGAATTTGCCGCCCCACATTAATCCGGCAATTCCGGCTAGAGCGCTGCCAATGGCAAAAGTTGCCATGATCGTGCGGTTGATGTTGATACCCATCAGCCGGGCCACATCGATATTTTCCGCTGTTGCCCGCATGGCCATTCCGAGCCTGGTTTTATTTACCAGTAATATCAGGCCGCATACCAGGATTAGAGTGGAAAGCATAATAACCAGATCAACCACGCGGAAGCTTACCGAACCGGCATTTATGACTTTTTGCAAGTATTCCGGAAATGTGAAATTGCGGGGTTGGGCGGTCAAAAACAATACGCCTAAATTTTGAAGCATAATGGAGACGGCCAGCGAAGCAATGAATCCGGTGACCTGCGGTGCACCTCGCATCGGTCGGAAAGCTCCCTTTTCAATGATGATGCCGATGATTGCTCCTGAAACAAGAACGGCCAGCGCGACCAACGGGAAGGGTGCCCCAAGAGCCTGCAAAAGATATAGGGTGATAAAAGCCCCAATCATAACTACGTCCCCATGAGCAAAATTAATCAGCCGGATTATCCCGTAAATCATTGAAAAACCAATGGCAACCAAAGCATACATGCTACCGAGTATAAGCCCGTTAACGATTTGCTGTGCGATGTATCCGCCGCTCATAATCTTATGATATCAAGGTTTATAATTATCATTTTGGCAAGATGATTGCAGTTAAACTCCACCCAAGTACGCACTGCGGACTTTCTCGTCCCTGGCCAGATCTTGGCTGGACCCGAACAAGGTCACCCTTCCGGTTTCAAGCACGTAAGCTCGGTTAGCCAAATCAAGCGCCATGACCGCATTTTGCTCCACCAGAAGGATGGTAACCCCTTGGGCGTTAATTTGGCGCAGAATCTTAAATAAATTTTCTACAATGATGGGACCCAGTCCTAAAGATGGTTCATCTAAAATCAGCAGCCTGGGACGACTCATTAGAGAACGCCCCACAGCCAGCATTTCCTGCTCTCCGCCAGACAGGCTCCCGGCTGTTTGGCCAGACCTTTCTGCTAGAATCGGAAATATCCCACAGATTTGCTCATAATCCTTTAGAATTTCTTTTTTGTCTTTTCTCAGGTAGGCACCGACTAACAAATTTTCCCTTACAGACAGCCGGGAAAATATCCCACGGCCTTCCGGGCAATGGGAAATCCCTAAACTCACTATCTGTTCAGGAAGCAGACGGCTGATGTCGATATCCTCCGCGTCTAGGCGGGCATTGTAGATAATGCTTCCGGTTTTGGGGCGCAGCAACCCGGAAATAGTCTGGAGCATCGAAGTTTTACCGGCCCCATTGGCCCCGATGAGCGCCACGATTTCACCATGACCCACTTCTAGGCTGACTCCCTGCAATACATAGGTCCGGTCCCGATAGACGTGGATGTCTTTCACCCTAAGCATGCCGCCCCCTGGTTTCGGATTGGCCAAGGTATGCGTCAATGACCCGCTGATCACGGCGAACATCGTCCGGTGTACCCACGGTCAACTGGCGACCACGATCAATCACCTGAATCCTCTGGCAAATGGTCATAATCAGTTTCATGTCATGCTCAACCAGAAGAATGGTGAGGCCATACTCGGTATGAATAATCCTCAGAATTTTCATAAGGTCATCGGTTTCGCTAAGGTTTAATCCTGCCGACGGTTCGTCTAGCATTAATAGCTTGGGCAGTGTGGCCATTGCCCGGGCGATTTCAACCCTTCGTTGAGTCCCGTATGGCAAATTCTTAACCGGTATATCCCTGATGGCTATCAGATCAAAAAGTTCCAGAAATTCATAGGATCGGCGTTCCATTTCGATTTCGGAATGTCTAAAATCCGAGGTATGCAATAGCGTTTTCCAGAAACCGCGTCCTTTGCGCATATGAAAAGCAACCTTTACATTATCGATGACGGACAGCTCATTAAAGAGGCGGATATTCTGAAAAGTTCTGGCGATCCCTAAAGCGGCGTTTTGATCGGGTCGCTGGCGGGTGATATCTTGACCGTCAAAGAGAATACGACCCCGCGTAGGTTTGAATATCCCGGAAAGCAGGTTGAATACCGTTGTTTTACCAGCGCCATTGGGGCCGATAAGGCCCATTAGTTCCCCGGTACGGATCTCGACGCTGTAGTCGGCCAGGGCCACGATGCCACCGAATCGTTTTTCTAATCCTTCAACTCTCAACAATACTGAATTGGGGGAGGGCAATTAGAATTCTCCTGAGTGAGATAGCTGAAGTTTCAAAAGAATGGTTTATTATCGAAATAAAATGTCGTTCGCAAATCGGTCGTAAGATCTCAGACGCAATGCTTCCCTTGTTCTGGTTCTAGGCTCATTTAATCAAACATAGAAATCCTGGTCCTGGGCCCGGATTCTCTACTTGAGTTAGCTTAGAACTGTTCAAGTTCCGCGAGAAACTCGTCGGTGGTGCGCTGGCGACAATACCCCTTTATATGACTCAGAGATGTTTCGTGTCTTTCTCGTGAATAGGTAGCGCAGGCATCGTTGATTAGGGTAACCAGATACCCGAGGTCACAGGCATCACGCACCGCTGAGCTGATGCACTGATCGGTTAAAAGCCCGCTGATAATCAGAAAGTCAACACGGAGGTTTCCCAGAATATAATGAATATTGGTCGAGATGAAAACGCTCGAAGACGTCTTCGGAAAAACCATTTCGTCTTCCAGCGGTTGGATCGCGTCTAGAACCTGGGCGTTCCACGAACCCTTAGGAACGTTAAAGCCGGTTATTTTATAGTCAAGGCTACGATCCCGCCCATCTTTGGTCAGGCTCTCTATAACGGTATACATAACCTCGATCCCCTTGTTGCGACAGGCTGACTGCAGGCGCTGCATATTGGGGATGACCGCTTTTTTAAGGCGATCGAAAAAGTAGGCATATTTGTTCTCGGCTGCTTTGGGTGAAAGGCCTGCATCGACGTACTCCCCGCCATCCGGCCGGGCATTGTAGTTTTGGACATCGATAAAGAGCAGCGCCGATCGATCGGGTACGATAGGAATTTCCCGGCTAAGGGTGTCAATCATAATATGAACCCTTTTAGCAATTTTGCAGGACGCGCTATAATGTCAACGTCCAAAGCATTTTTTAACATAACGTTTGAAAAATGTGGCTCTCTCAGAGCAATGAATACCATACCGGATTGTAACGTGACTGTTGTCCCGCTTATAGCGGGATTACGGGATACGGGTTTTCAATAGGATGGGTTCCTTTTTTTAACGCGCAACCCGCAACCCGTAACTCGTAAC
>Ga0126331_1000238_pt1 | contig 21553 bp, 17 predicted proteins | sample InaspJWI98metaG_FD_96379 | JGI IMG/M metagenome (GOLD analysis project Ga0126331, IMG submission 96379) | Marine gutless worms symbiont microbial communities from Oahu, Hawaii - Inanidrilus sp. 2 OAHU.JWI-98 metaG | ecosystem: Host-associated > Annelida > Digestive system > Unclassified | place... | reverse complement strand
TATCCTGGTTCATGGGTGGTGTATCCTTTCCTTTTTAGTGTGGCCGGTTGACTGCTGCTAACAATCTACCGGTGGATACACCGCCTTTTCCTTTAAACACAACTTTTAAATATAACTCCGAATTTGATAAACATTGTTGCCAGGCAGGAATACCAGGGTGCGGGCGCGACGGAAAACGAGGCCATGGAGGACTGCCTGGCCAAAATCAGGGATCTGGAGGTTACGGACCTGTTCCCGGAGAAAAAAACCTGATGAGGTCAAGGGGACCAACTGTTTTAATTCGTTTTGCTACGATAGAATAGCGGGCTAATGCACTACATGCGTATAATGTTTCAAGTCAACGTTAACTGCCAAACTGATTCGATTCTTGATTGACGCATCCATACCATAGCGCAACAGGATCGGCTGTCAGATAATGCTAAGATTTCTATACAAAAGAAGTCTGATTAATATTATCCACTAAATGTTTCATCATCAAATCTAAAATGCCCCTTGGTCAACGTGGCTGGTTAAATAAGCCATATCCTCCTGTGTGCCTGCAAAAATCCCAATATTGCCTAAACGAATATTATGAAGTCCTGTTGCCTTTGCTTTTTGATATGCTTCTACCATTTCCGAAACTGTCGGTGATCGAAAATCTTTCATTTTGTACTCAGGGAAGAAAGCGAGGATTGTAAAAGGAATCGCCGGATCCGTGTCGTATAATAATTGTGCAATCATTTCGATTTGATCAGATTCAATCAATCCTGGAATATAAAGAGATAACACTTCCAATACAAAACCACGACGACGAATCTCTTCCGGTAATCTTAAAATATGATCGTTGGCACAACCGGTAAGCCATTTATGCTTTTCAGCGCTAAACGCCTTGATATCCAGCCAGAATGAATCTATACCGGCATCCTTCAAATAATCCAGATTCTGGGGCGTGAGCCCATATCCGTTGGTTTCCAGCAAGACCCAGAGACGCGTGTTACGTTTAATTATAAGCGCGCATTCACCATAAAATTCAGGACAACATACAATATCTCCTCCAGTAAATGCCACGATGTTTCGGACCGGCCCAAATCCCTGCGGACTTAAACTTATGGCATCCGGATCCAAGAGACCGGGGCACAAAGGTGATCTCTTCCCGTGAAGTGTGCAACTTCCACAGCAACGACAGGTGTCGTGGGCGTGCCAAGCGGTTGCTTTTTCTCTTGGCTCAATAAGTGTCACATTTTTTTCGTAATCTTTGGCGATCGTTGCAATTTGGTCCGGTGTGTACCATTCGCCGTCTTTTACCTTACTAAAATGCCAAGAGTGACATTTTCGGCAGGAAAAATTACAACCGGATTGATATATGGAGAGATAATTTTCCGGACGAGATAGATGAATGGATGTCATGAGCCGATAGAGATTCTCACCTTCATGTTTCAAAGTCGCTTGACACGCAAGAAAAGGTTTACCACCAACTCTGACTAGACAGCTTGCCGGTCTTAATCCTTGCTCTTTTAATCTGCAGGTTGTTGCCACATTGATTTCTGACATTTCAAATCAAAATTTATTTGCGTCTTGGCGGATTGGGGTGCGGAAAAAACAGAAGGGAAATTTTTTCAGGGTCTGGAAATAAGTGGCCCCAAGTGACCTTCTCCGACTCTCAACTTTTACCCTTTCAGGTTCATCCCGGTTTCTCTTCTCAAATTTCCCTCAAAGACGAATCTTTTTGTTTCCTTTGAGATTTGTCCCCGGGCATTTTATCGAGCTTCGTTTCCGTATCTCTTGGGGTTAAATTTATGTTAAGCATCTGACTGAAGATGTCAAATGTTAATTATAAAAAATTTATACCGGGTGCGGGAGTCTTTAATCATTCAAAGGGGTTAGGCGTGATTATTTTTTTTATTGCGGGCCAGGCCGGTAATCTCGTCTTTTAATATTCCGATGTAAGGCAGGTTGCGATAGCGCTGGAGAAAATCGAGACCATAACCCACAACGAAATGATCAGGTATTTCGAAACCTTTAAAATCTATTGGAACTGGTACAATTCGGCGGGCGGGTTTGTCCAGCAGCGTACACAGGCGAATGCTGCGCGGCTGTCGTGCCATCAGGTTTCGCAATATGTAGCCGATTGTCATTCCGGTGTCCACGATGCCTTCGATGATAAGCAGATCGCGGCCTTCGATAACACTGTCCAGATCTTTGACGATCCGCACGGCACCACTGGCCTGCTGCTGAGCCTCCGTGTAGCTTAATACGGCGATATAATCCATTTCCAGGGCGATATTCATGTTCCGGATCAGATCGGCCATAAACAGACTGCACCCCTTGAGCACTCCGACCAGCAAGGGAACCGATTCATGGTAAGCATGAGCCACTTCATTGCCCATATCGATAACACGTTGCGCAATGGCTTCCTGCGTGATCAGCACTTTAACAATGTCCGGGTTGATATCTTTCACCGGCCTATTCCTTTTCGAGCATTGAACTGAAATTCAGGGACGGACGCTATTTAGTATTTGATTTGGGTGTTAAACTTTCCGGCTGGATTTCCAGCAGACCGAATTTAGCCATCAGACGGTAGTAATCCCTCTGATAAAATATGCGAATATTAATGTCAGGGTACAGCCGCTTCAGCTTTCGAACCTTGCGATTTTTGCGTGTCACCAGGCTTTGTTTCATTGTGGTAAGCTCAATATAGAGATCCATTTCAGGCAGATAGAAATCCGGTGTAAACGCTTCGATTATATTGCCCTCTGTATCTGTCTCCAGTGCAAACGTACGCGGCTCATATTCATAGGCAATACCGTAAAATTCAAGAAAATTAGCGAATTGCTCCTCGGCATCATGAACAAAGCGTCCGTTACTCTGCCGTTCCTCTGTCTCCGGCAAAAGTTCCGCAACGATCCGATCGCGCGGTATTTCCTGGATCCGGGTTTCGGCAACTGCCGCAAGAATCAGATTGACAGCCCGCCCAATCGAGAGTCGATCCATATTGAGTGTTAAATCGTAAATCGACGGTTCGTTCCAGTTTATTCCGTGCAGATATCTCAGATATCGGATTCGGCGTTTTTCCAGTTCCCTGATTTGACCCCTGGCCTGCCGCGCCGACAGTTTTTCGGTGTGTTGCAGTTGTTTCACTCGCATGTGTCGGGATGCGGTCACTTTTATGTGCAGCGTGCCGATTCGATTCCTGAAAAGACCCTGGGCGGCGCACCCCACCACTACTAGATCCTGCTCCTCAGCAAGTTGGACGAGTAAATCCGCCAGCAGTTTGATAGACGTCTCGATTTCGGGATCCAGTTCGGATGCATTTGCCGGCAGGCCCTTGTCAATTCTTTCAAGGATTGACTCGTCAAGGTCATCTTCACGCCAGAGTCCGGTTAGATACGTTCTATCAACCAACGTAAATCCCAGTTGACCGGCAATACGTGCCGCAATCTCCTCACCGTATGTTCCCGGTTGTCTGGAAATGGTAATTACCGCCATATTATTCACCGATTTTGTACGAATTTTTCATGAAAGTCTCCGTTTGGTGAAATATCCGGGTAAAGTCTTTCTAAAGCCTAGTCAAATAGCCATCGAAAGTCAAGTCAGCCTTAAAGTTACATCCTTTATTGATGGAATCTGTCTTATATAGGAGCTTGGTATTGGTATTATCGTCAGGATTTTATACTGGAAGAGTTAGAACTGGTTGAGCCGCTGGAGGAACTGCAATTAGTTTTGGAATACAGGGAGGTTATTCGAAAATTGATGACTTGGCCTGGAATAGTTTTGATCGGTAAAGGTGAGAATCAGGCGCCATTAATCGGAAGAGGTAGCCAGGTCGGTGCATATCCATCCCTAGAGCACCCCTTCGAGCAAGTTGCCGCCCAATTGAATTCGATTGGCTGAATGTAACCACCACCAAGTGTCGGGTCCCACATTTATCTTTTAATTCTAAAGATCGAAGACGGAAGCCCAATGACATCACACAGACCGATGCGCCAACCTGCTCGATTTGGAAGCCATTGACAGAGCGTCCGGCCATCGTCAGATCTCTCACCGGCGAGAAAGTGGCGCCGCTGTCGCTGCTGTGTCGGACCATCAAGGGAGAGGGATGTTTTTAATTTTTTACGATTTCATCAATTCTGTTGTTTCACTAAAGCGAGGGAGCATTACAGCCCCACCGGGCACATTTTATTCCGATTCACCCAGAGCTTTTCTAATGCGAGTCTACATGTCTTGTTTTTAACCTATCGGCCACTGCAATCGCCTCCGGCCAATCGGGTATCCCGTTGCGGCCGCCGAATTCCCGGCACGACAGCGATGCCACCGCCACGGAAAATTTTACGCAACCGTGAATATCGAATCCTTTTTTTAAAGCCAGGGCAAAAGCCGCGTGAAAATTATCTCCGGCACCGATCGTATCGATTGCCTTTACCTGCGGTGGGACAACATGGTAGAGCTTGTCGTCAACCAGATAGTAGGCCCCGTCCTCACCGTTGGTTACGACCAGACGGCCGTGTACCATTTTTTTTAATTTGAAAATTTTATCCGGAAGGGTTGCGTGGTCGAAATTCAGTTCTGCGGCATTAAGAAACTCGGAAGACGGAATAAAGTAGTCGGCTGCCTGCATCATATCTTCGATTCCATCGCGCCATCTCTCGCAATCGTATACGATGGTCGCATTTCCACAGGACAGGCGCTTTATTTCTCGGACGAGATAGGTGACTTCAGGATCCAGCAGAACCAGTGTCGAGCGGCCGAGAAGTTTTTCCATGGTGGCGTCCACCCGAATTCGCGGCAGTGCATTGCGTTCATAAATAATCGTTCGGGCACCGCTGGCCGCGGTTACGAACAGGTACGCTACCGGAGTCGCTCCGCCTTTTACGATGTCGACATAGCGGGTGCCGACACCGAAATCGGTCAAGCGCTGCAGGCAAAACCGGCCATCCTCGTCGTTACCGAGCTTGCCGACATAGGCAACCTTTCCGCCCAGCTTCGTAATGCAGCAGGATGCCGTGCCGCCCTGCCCCCCGCCTTCGGTCAACCTGAACTCGAGGGGCGCCTTCTGGTTTTCTCCGGGGTATCTCTCTACAACGGCTATGTAATCCAGGCAGCTGCGGCCGATAACCAATACATCGAAATTTTCCATTCTCAAATTCCTTCAGACGTTGCTCGGATGATTGAGATCACTTAAAAATTGTCTGAACCACGGTGGGTTGAAAATGATGATATATACCAGAAACACCGCTGTCACTGGAAAGAAAAAAATAAGCAGGTCGACCAGTAAAATTGACGCTGCAATGATAACCCGGTATGCAAAGCTCATCATAGTACTCCTTACCTCTGCATTTCGTCAACATTTAAACGGATTGAAGTGATGGTAACAATACCCCGCCAGGTCGCCGTAATGTGATTCCGTTTCCGAGATCCATTGTTCGATCATCTGTTTTGAACGCGATGCGTAATCAGCTCCTTGCTCTTCTTCGCGTTTGCATTCCATACAGATCGGTTGATGATCATAGATAGACAAAATCCGCTCGTCTTTTGCTTCCAGGGTTTTGTTGCAGCGCGGACATTCAATCAAGCATGCCAGTTGTTTTTCCCACTTTTCTCTCATGACGATAACTTTCTAAAAGATGGTTGATGGAGTGATGGAGTGATGGATTGAGGAATTTAGGGATTTAGGGATTGAGGAATTAAGATAAGGATAGAATCCGATTTTAAATCCCCAATCCGGACAGGAAAGAATTGACGATTGACGATTGAAGATTGAAGATTTATGGTATCGTTCCCGCAGCGCAGGCGCGTGCGCCGCGTGTCGCTCTGTCTTATCTTCTAAATCGATCGTTCGACCCTGTCCTTAGATCCTGATTCCCTCGAAGGGAGGCTCTCGACAGGTAGCATTCCTGAAAAATTCAATCTGGCTATGGCATAATTTATGTGCGATCATGACGTGATTTCATTAAATAGGGCCTAATGCAGCAAGCCGCAGGGTATTAACCCCGGCAGAATTCGCAATCTCCACCGCACATTCATTGTAATCTGCGAAATCTGTGGATTAAATCCTGTATCCCTGTATCCTGCATCCTGTATCCTGAGTCCTGCATCCCTGAATCCTGCATCCTGAATCCCAGCATCCGACATCCGGTATCTGGTATCCGGCATCCGGTATCTGGTATCCAGCATCCTGTATCCTGAGTCCCTGTATCCTATATCCTGAATCCTGTATCCCTGCATCATGTATCCTGAATCCCTAAATCCCTAAATCCCTCAATTCCTAAATTCCTGAATCCCACCACACGTGCTTGGGCAGTTATGTGAAATATATATCTGATTTTATAATTGTCGAATTAGGGAAGGTCATGAGGCCAGGCCTCTAAGGACTCGCGAATAAATATGCGTGTTTCGTACGCTTTTACAGGCCGCCTTCCGCCAGCACGGCCCGGTCAGTAGTCTAGGGGTTTGCCTCCGAATCTAGAAATACTACCGGACGAGCAATTCGCGCGGTTCAGCGTAACGGCCTGGGGTCATTTTTATCACCGTCGCCTGTTTCAGCACCTCAACTGCAACACCGGCGGTGATGGCGCGCCGGGTGCCCTGATTGTCGCACCAGATCGGTCTCTCTTTTTCCGGGTCCGACCAGGTTGATTGATAGATTTTGCGGACTGAGATCACGGGCCAAGGCTTTTGTCAAGCCCGCCGCGCCCTTATGAAATTATAGAAAATGGTATAATTTTTTGTGCGAGCTGAGCAAGAGCAGAAGGTTGACTTTTGATTCCGATAATGCTTAACTAGCAAGATGGTTGTAAAGTCCGTATATCGTTAGACCGCAGGGGTAAAACCACAATCCTCATTTCGCTATCGATCTTACCTGCAAAAGCGAGTTCTTATCGATCGATAAACGGACGATCGCGATCATGACCGGGCTGAACTGAAAAAATGAGACGCGATAAGATCTTGAAATGGCAGGATTCGGGTAGTTTTTTCAGACATAGCCTCATCTTAAGATATATTTGTTCGTGTTAACCTTATTGGCTTTAAGAGGAAAGATCTGTGGAATATTATGCAGAAGGAGATGAACGTCGGCCCGATAAGCGCCGATGGATCATTCTTGGCGCAACTGTCGCCTTGTTTATCGCCGTCGGATTCTTTCTTTGGCTGGTGTTTCGCGGCGACGATGCGCCCGAACCGGATCCGTTGAAGGTAACCAAACCATCCCAACCAACTAAATTGCCGCGTATGGCCAACTTACCGCCTCAAGAACCGGCACCCAAACCGATCACCCCCACTTATGCACCGACAGCGCCGCTGCTCGAACAGGTGCGTGAGGCGATGCGAAATGGAATCGATCCGGACGCCGCAGTCGCGCTTGCGAAATCATTGCCGGATGAGCCGGAACGTGCCGACGCAGCGTTTATATTATGGGAGTATGCTGCTGAAGAGGGACATGCTGAGGCTGCATTGATCGTCGGGCGCTACTTTGATCCAACCTACACCGGAGACAGCGGAACCATTATTAAAGATCCTGCGGTTGCCTACGAATGGTATCAGACGGCCTTGGCGGGGGGGCAGCCACCGGCCGAAAATCACCTGTCAGATCTCAAAAAATGGGTCCAGGAAAAGGCGGACCAGGGGTCCGGGGAGGCGCGCGAGTTGTTAAAAGAATGGCTTTAACTCAATAATATTAGAGGGTTTACAATGAAAAACAAGACATTAAGACCCAAGACTAAGGCCGGATTTATTATCGCGTTGATTGTATTTTTTGTCGGTCTGCCGCTTCTTTGGGCGGCAACCACCGCTGCGCAGCAGCGCAAACCACTGCTGATACCCGGAAAGCGAACATTACATCAGAAAGTGATCACGCATCCCGGGACTAAACTATTTGCCACCGCCGGGAATCTAGCCCTGGTACTTGAAGATTGGATCAAACCCTTTACGGTTTTTTACGTTTACCAGCGGGCTTCGGTGGGGGGTGAACCCTGGTTGGAAATCGGGTATTCAAGCACCGAAGGGCCGAACGGCTGGATAAAAGGTTCAAACACTTCGGATTGGAACCAGGCCTTGACCCTTGTTTTTACCGAGAGGACCGGCCGACAGCCGGCGCTTTTTTTCAACAACTTGAAATCGCTTCAAAATGTTGCCGCATCCTCCTCCCCCGGCGATCAGGCTACCGAGCTCAGCGATAAGTTTACGGCGATTCAATCGGGAAACATCTCCCAGCCGACCGGTTTTCCGATTGTAGCAGTTGAACCACCGCAAGAAGCTGTTTACAGCGATCGATTCTATCTCATGCCGATCTTTCAGGCGCTTGAACTTTTTGAGGGTGTTAAATTTCTGGAAGTCGCTTCCATCGATCCGGGCACGGGACAACTTCCGGAGGAAGTGGTGTTGCGCACGGGCATTGTATTTGTAATCGATACCACCATTTCGATGAGACCTTATATCGAGCGCACCCGGGAGGCTGTTCGCAAGATATACGATGCCATCGAAAACGCCGGTCTCTCGGATAGGGTGGCCTTTGGGTTGGTCGCTTTTCGCAATAGCACCCAAAAAACCCCGGGCGTTGAATATGTGGCCAGAGTCCTGTCCGATCTGAGGGACGGGCGCGAACGCAAGGAATTCGAAACTGCCCTGGCTCAGACACAGGAGGCCAAAGTTTCCACCCACTCCTTCAACGAAGACGCCTTTGCAGGTCTGAAGATGACCCTCGAAGATCTCAATTGGACGCCGTACCTTTCCCGGCTCGTATTTCTAATAACCGATGCGGGCGCTATTCGTAACGATGATCCATATTCCTCGACAGGGATGAACGAAGCCGAGGTAGCAGATATGGCCGCAGCCAAAGGGGTAAAGATTTTTGCCCTCCATCTGAAAACACCCTCAGGGAAAAGATTCAAGAACCATGCTTCTGCCGCAGATCAGTACAGAGCCTTGACCGGCCATTCCGATCCCAGGATCGGGGACCTGTATGTTCCAATTGCAGCCGAGCGGACGGCAACCGGTGTGCAGGGATTTGGACAGGTGGTCGAAGGGGTTGCCGGCCAGATGGTGGAACTCGTGCGGGCGACAGGTGCCAGTGAACGGCTGGCAGCGCCGACTCCCGCTGAAACTCAGGATGAAGATGTGGTCAAGGAAGCGGTGCGCAAAGCCGCTGTACTGGGATATGCGATGCAGCTGGATTTTTTGGGTGGCCGCGGCGGCGTAAGAGCGCCGGAGGTCGTCACTGCCTGGGTGTCGGACATGGATTTGACACGACCCGACACGCCCACCTTCAAAGTCAGCGTGCTTTTGACTAAAAATCAGCTCAGCGATCTGAGTCAGCGCCTCAAGGTGATCCTTGACCAGGCTCAGAGAACCAAGAGAACGGGGTCCAAGGATTTTTTCCAGAGCATCCTGGCGGCAGCGGCCCAGACATCGCGCGATCCGCTCCAGTTCAGCCGTAGGCCCAACCAGAATTTGGGTGAGCTGGGTATTCTGGCCGAGTTTCTTGACGATCTGCCTTACCGGAGTAATATCATGCTGCTGACCGAGGAGGATTGGTACCGCTTGAGCGTGGGTGAGCAGCAGGCTATCGTCAACAGTTTGAAGTCAAAGATAAGAAGATATACCCAAATCCACGACGATATAACCAATTGGGCAACTTTCGGGGCATTAGAGCCCGGTGACGCGGTCTATCGGGTGCCGCTGGCCCTTATGCCGTAGCCCGGGCATTTGCTCCACCCGTTAAGATTAAATGGGTCACAAAAAGGCGATGCACCAACGTTGAAGGAGCGCCCTTCTGAATATGAAGAAGATGAGATCTTTGCTGGACGCTGCCCGAGATCCGCTGGCGAAAAACAAATTGACGCGTCCATTTCGGGAAAAGACCAGAATTCAGATTGCCCCGGTTGCCGCTGCGATGGATGAGGTCTTTCGTCTCAAGGAAGTAACGAAAAGCTGGCTCGGAGCGCACGGCTTTACATTGTCGGTGCCGGAACTAATCATCCACCAGGGTGAAAAGGTCGCCCTGGTGGGATTTAGCGGATGCGGCAAGAGTACCTTGCTGGACTTGCTGGCCATGGTGCTGCGACCGGATAAGGCCGGGGAATTCGCGTTTTTTACGCCAAAACAAAAAGGTTTGAACATTATGGAAGCCTGGCAGCGCAAGTCCCTGAACAGCCTGGCCCGTGCGCGCATGATGCACATCGGCTACGTGCTGCAGACCGGTGGCCTATTTCCATTTCTTACTGTTCGTGAGAACATCGCCATAAGCCGGCGGGGGCTGGGACTGCCGCGAAGAGGCACTGTTGAAGGCATCACCAAACGTCTCCATATCGAGCGCCATATAGACAAACTTCCCGGCCAATTGTCGGTTGGGGAGCGGCAGAGAGTAGCCATTGCCAGAGCCATGGCGCATCAGCCTTCAGTGGTCATTGCCGATGAGCCGACGGCCTCCCTTGACCCCATAAACGCTGAGGAAATAATGCAATTGTTTACCACTCTGACCGAAGAGTACGGTGTTACGTTGATTATGGCCACCCATGACTGGGGAAGCCTGGGTGAGCGCGGTTTCAGGCGAGTGAAGTTCGATTTTGAACAGGATTCCGATCATGGCGCTGTGAGAGCCAAAGTGATTGGTTAGACCACTTGGAGAATGATGCACGGGCTTAAAACTCTTATTCGTCTGGCATTGCACGATTACTTCCATGAGCGTTTGCTGTCCGCTTGCGCGGTGATGGGGTTGGCTGCGGTTTTGGCACCCCTGCTGGTGCTATTCGGGGTGAAAAGCGGTATCATCAACACCATGTCGGACCGCTTGATCCAGGATCCCCGCAACAGGGAAGTTTCTCCGGTGGGCAGCGGCCGGTACGGTTCGGACTGGTTTGCAGCTATGGCCAAGCGCTCCGATGTGGCCTTTGTTATTCCGCAGACGCGTTCGATTGCGGCCAGTATGATCCTTTATAAAGAGGATATCAGCAAGCCGCGCACGGTCGTCGTATCCCTTATTCCCACCGCTGAAGATGATCCCTTGCTGACGCAATGGGGCCGCATACCGTCTGAGAAAACCCGGATTGTATTGTCAGAGCCTGCTGCCCGCAAGCTCAATGTGAAATCGGGCCAGAAGGTTATGGGACAGGTGGGGCGTTCGAAAGGCAGTATTAAAGAACACGTCACTGTAAATCTGCAGATCGATGCCGTGCTGCCCCTTGAGGCATTTCCCCGCGAGGCCGCGTTTGTGCGGTTGGCCCTTCTGGAGGCTACCGAAGACTACCGGGATGGTCGCGGCTCCGAGGTTTTCGGCTGGCCTGGCCCGGCGCGCCCGTCCGGGTCCAGAGTTTATCCAAGTTTTCGGCTTTATGCCCGTTCAATCTATGACGTAGCGCAGTTGCGCAACATATTGATGGACAGTGGCCTGGAAGTTTACACCCAAGCTGAAGATATCGAGGTGGTCAAAAGCCTGGATCGATCGTTCAGCCTGATTTTCAGCCTCATCGCCATCGTGGCGGTGCTGGGTTACTTTGCCTCCATGGCCAGCAATGTCTTGGCAAATGTAAACCGCAAAAGCCGTTATCTGGGTATTTCAAGCCTGATAGGATTCTCGACCACCAACATCATCTGGTATCCGGTTGTCCAATCGATAACCACCAGCACTCTTGGTATCCTGACGGCTATTTGTCTGTACTGGATAGTTGAGGGAATGATCAACAGCCTGTTTGCCGATTACCTTGCGGCCGGCGAGTACGTATGTCGGCTATCACTGGTTCATATGCTGATTGCGCTGGGATTGACCTTGGGTCTATCCATTTTGGCCTCGGTTTACGGGGCATTCAGAGTATCAAGGATCGAACCCTCGGAGGTTATCCGTGATGTCTAATTTTGACAAAAGGAGACGGACATCCAATTCAGTTTGGCCGCGCTTGAACTGCAATGAGCAGTCAGATTCAAAGCGCGTTGTTGTTTTACAGCGCCTCTTGGCGGCGACTGTCGGATTGGCTGTTATATTCGGACTTGTTCTAACGGCCGAGCCGCTTCGTGCCCAAGACTGTCCATCGCGGCAACGCGCGTTGGTATCTGCCACTCCCAGCCTGACAGATATGGTCGATCCGAATCCTTCCGACACTGATTTCGAGTTGCCCCTGCCATGTGATGGCAAGTTGATCCTGCGGCATGTCTGCGTTCCGGCTGAGGGATATTTCGGCGATATGCGGATCGATCTGGGCTGTAAAGACTGCGGTCGCCTGAAGCAAAGTTTCATGGAGGGAAAACGAACCGGGGCGGTTTCAGGCCCTTTCACGCTTCAAGATTTACCCGTCGCTTGGCGTATTAAACTTACCGAGCTGGCCGATTCCCAAGACGGGCGCTGCCCTGGGACCGAAGATAAGCTCAACAAGGGCTTTTACTATTTTATCAGTAAATACGAAATTACCAATTTCCAGTGGAAAGCCGTAATGGAGAAGGAATGCCCTCAGATTAGAGGTCGGCTTTCCGCTGATGATCCACGGCCCAAAACCAACCTCACCTGGTTCGAGGCGGTCGAATTCACTCGCAGATACACCGAATGGCTGCTAGAGGAAGCGCCGGATTTCCTACCTAAGTTTTCCAACCACCGCCCCGCTTATTTTAGGCTGCCTACCGAAGCCGAGTGGGAGTATGCGGCCCGCGGCGGCCACCAGGTCATTGAGTCGCAGATCAATGAGGAAGAATTTTTTCCATTAAAGGAAAGACCTATCGGGGACTACGCTGTGTTCAATGAGCAGGAGGCAGCCAAACCGCCTGAAAAATTGGCGTGGATCGGCACCAAATGTCCGAATCCTTTAGGGCTTTTCGATACGGCCGGCAACGCGGCTGAAATGGTTTTGGATCCTTTCAATTTTTCGGTGGGATATAGACAGCACGGCGCTGTGGGCGGGTTTATCATAAAAGGCGGAAGCTACCGCCGCAGCCAAGCTGAAATCATGCCCGGAAGGCGCGAAGAACAGCCTTATTTTCTGGCCGACGGTGCATACCACAGCAAAGACGTGGGCTTTCGGGTTGTTCTGTCCGCTATCCTCACGCCCGGGGATCGCAAAGATATCCTCGATCAACAATGGGCCCAGATCGGGGTCCAGCAATTTGCCAGCCAGACAAATCCCAAATATCCGGGACCCAATGTTGAGATGGATCAAAGCCAGGACCCGATTTCCGAGATCAATCGCCTTCTGGCTGTTACCGGAAACGACACCGAGAAAAAGAACCTTCTCTTTCTGCGGGAGGTTCTCAGGCAGAATCGAATATTGATCGAGGCCCAGAGAGCCGAAACGCTCAAGGGCATTATCCGCAGTGCGCTTTTCACTGCAGAATCCGTCTTGAATTACGGGATAAGACGCAAGGTGGTCTCCCATGAGATCAACAGATTGAAACAGATGAAATCCGAGACGGTGTCTGAGGCGATCGCCCAGTCTTTGGACAGTGCGATCAGCAAGGCACACGAATCGGTGCGCATGCTCGACACGGCTATCGACCAATTTGGTAAATTCTATCTGAACCGCATCAACGAGAGTCAGCGATATCCACTGGAAATTTTCGAGAGTCAGTTGACGCTTGTTTCGCTGGAATTGAGCCTGGGCGATGGTTTCAGCCAGAGCTTGAAAAACAGGCTGGATGTGTTCACGAAACATATTTCTCTGTACAGACGCCAGGCCGGGTATCTGAGTCAGGAGGTAATTCAAAAAGATCTGTTGTCGGCGGCACCGCTACCAGGCGGTTAATACATACAGGCTGTAATCATTCCGAACGTTTCAACAACACACAAGAAAGCATACAAGGAAAAAAGCGATGGATAATAAAAAAATTCTCTATGGATTGTGTTTGGTTTGCTTTCTGGTTGCGGCATGTGTTTCCAAAGAAGAAATTTCCGAGCTTGAAGCTGCCCTCGCCGATGCCCAAGCGAAACTCGAACAAAAAAATAAACGGATAAAAGAACTGGATTCGAGTTTAAAACAAGCGGAAGAATTCAAAAAAGAGATCTCACAGGAAATTTCACAGCTAAAGGTGCGATATGGTGAATTGGAAAAGGCAAAACAGCAATTATCCCAAACTTCTGAGCAATTAAGAAATGAAGTAGTAATAAAAGAAAGTATCGTCCAAAGCAAAGAAGATTTAATAAAGGAAGTCGATGAAGCCAAACGTAATTTAGAAACCAGCCTGCAAGCGCAGATCGGAGATAGGGAATTAAAGATAAAAGAGCAGGAAAAAGCCATTTTAGAGCTGGATCAAATGAAAAGCCGGGTTGAAGCAAATCTGCAAGACCTGACGCTGCAGGTAGAACACAAGGAGCAAAAATTAGCCGAACAGGAAAAAATCATTGCCGAGCTGGAACAAACCAAAGGCAAGATCGAAAACGATCTGAGAGAGCAGCAGGCGGTGGTTGACTCTCGGGAGAAAAAGATAGAGGAGCTGAATGCTGCCCTGGCCCAGGTTGAAGAAACAAAAAATCAGACCGAGAATAAATTGAGAGAGCAGCAGGCGGTGGTTGACTCTCGGGAGAAAAAGATAGAGGAGCTAAATGCTGCCCTGGCCCAGGTTGTAGAAACCAAAAATCAAACCGAGAACGAATTGAGAGAGCAGCAGGCGGCAGTTGACTCCCGGGAGAAAAAGATAGAGGAGCTAAATGCTGCCCTGGCCCAGGTTGTAGAAACCAAAAATCAAACTGAGAACGAATTGAGAGAGCAGCAGACGGCGGTTGACTCCCGGGAGCAAAAGATAGAGGAGCTGAATGCTGTCCTGGCTCAAGTTGTAGAAACCAAAAATCAAACCGAGAAAGAATTGAGAGAGCAGCAGGCAGTTGTTGACACCCGGGAGAAAAAGATAGAGGAGCTAAATGCTGCCCTGGCCCAGGTTGAAGAAACCAAAAGCCAAACCGAGAACAAATTGAAAGAGCAGCAGGCGGTGGTTGACTCCCGGGAGCAAAAGATAGAGGAGCTAAATGCTGTCCTGGCTCAGGTTGTAGAAACCAAAGATCAGACCGAGAAGAAATTAAGAGAGCAACAGACGGTGGTTGATTCCCGGGAGAAAAAGATAGGCGAGCTAAATACTGCCCTGGCTCAGGTTGTAGAAACTAAAAATCAAACCGAGAATAAATTGAGGGAGCAACAGCTCGAGATTGATTCCAGGGAGAAAAAGATAGGGGAGCTAAATATTGCCCTGGCCCGGGTTGTAGAAACCAAAAATCAAACCGAAAACAAATTGAGGGAGCAACAGCTGGAGATTGACTCTCGGGAGAAAAAGATAGAGGAGTTAAATGCTGCCCTGATAAAGGTTGAAGTAAACAAAAGCCAAATTGAAAAAAGTCTGATAGAGCGACAGTTGGAGCTTGAGGCTCGGGAGAAAAAGATTAAAGAGCTAAATACTGCCTTGGTCCAGATGAGTGAAACCAGACATCGGATTGAATCCGAGCTGGGAGACCAGATAAAAGCTCAGCAAATAAAGCTGGAAGAGATGGAGGGCAAACTTAAACTAACTTTTGTGGATAAGATTCTGTTCGATACCGGAAGTGTTAGAATAAACAAAGCAGGCCAGGATTTGCTGTCTAAGGTTGGTGAGAGTTTGAACAAAAATAAGGACCAACGAATAATCATCGAGGGGCATACCGATAATGTCAATATCGGACCGGAATTGAAAGACAAATATCAAAGCAACTGGGAACTATCTGTTGAGCGATCCACGGCTGTCTTGCGATATCTCGTGGAAAAGGCCGGTGTAGATCCGCGAAGATGCGTAGCTAGTGGATACAGCTTCTATCAGCCGGTGGCATCCAATGATAGTGAAGAAGGCCGAAGCCAGAACCGACGGATAGAAATCATTCTGGCACCCCCGCGCTGAAAGTGATCATTGCAGTTTCGGCTTGGCTGAATTAATAACCCGCGGAACTGCGTCCCGGGCGGCAATCGCTTTCCACAATTCCTGCCCTGCTGAAAGGAGGGATTGACGGAGAGCTGCGAATGTGGACAAAATCCACCCGACCAAAGTATGATGCTCTATACCGCAAGAACGGAGCACGCCCCGGCTTTCATCCAGTACCGGCTTACCAGCCATATTTTAAATCCTTTTCAAATCGCCGAAGCCCGCAGCGGCATTCTATATGCACCTGTACCGGGTTAAGATGGCCCGGCATGGACAGGTGAGTCCAATTTGTAGCCGAAAACAGGATAATTTGAATTGAACAGGTCGGAAAAAAAGATCATGGTGCTGACCACGGCCGCCCACGGTTTGGTCCATTTTTACGAAGGTGTTCTGCCGCCGCTGATCCCGATGGTCATGCATGATTTCGGCACCGATTATTTCACACTGGGGCTCATCGTCTCAGTGTTTTCATATGCGTTCGGACTGGGTTCTCTTCCGGCCGGCATTCTAGCCGATAAGTTCGGTCCCCGCCGGCTGGTAACGTTTTATCTGTTCGGCGCCGGCATTACAGCCCTGTGTGTCCTGCCGGTCGGTTCTCTGTGGACGTACGCCTTGATCATGGGGCTGCTGGGGGCTTTCTGCAGCATTTATCACCCGACCTCCAACACGCTCATCTCTCGATCGATGCGCGCCATGGGCAGCGCCTTTGGTATCCACGGTATTGCGGGAAGTCTCGGCATTGCGGGCGTACCGCTTATTTCGGCCTGGATCGGCACGCTGCTTGGATGGCGGGCACCGCACCTGGTTTTCGGCTTATTGGGTATCGCTATCGGAATATACTCGACGACACTGCCCCGCTATCCGGCCACGGCAACCCGGGCCGCTGGTAAAGCGGACAATGCTATAGAAGACGCTAATGGAACACCTTACTTGGCTCTGACCATTTTCTTTCTTTCGGCCACCACTCTGGGATTGACTTACAAAGGAATCATGACATTCTTACCGACCTACATGGGCTACAAGGTTCAGATCCGCATCTGGAACCTGGATGCGGTGGCCATCGGCGGAACGATCGCTACGGTCGCCCTGCTCTCCGGCGCGGTCGGCCAGTACCTGGCGGGTCGCCTGACGGATCTTTTCCGGCCTGAAAGGATCTATTTGGGGGCGATTATCATGGGAGGCGTATTCGTGTTTATTATGGCCGCATCTTCCAACCTGCTGCTGGTGGCCTCCGCGGTACTGTACGCGCTATTCTACTTTGCCACCCAACCGACCCAGAACTATCTGGTCTCCAAATACTTACCCCAGCATCGACACGGTCTCGGTTACGGAATTCTATTCATTTTAACTTTCGGCGTAGGATCAACCGCTGCCGCTGTATCAGGCTACCTTGCGGACCGCTTCGGGCTCGAATTTGTTTTTTACACCATGGGAGTGTGTTTTCTGGTTTCAACCGTTTTAGCCGCCGCCTTGGTCGTGTGTGAGAAGCACATCCGGTTCGAGAGATGATTGTAGTGGTTGTCAAAATAAAGTTCCGTTATTCAGGATTGGTCTATCAGCTAAGATTCTAATTATTAGATAATTGATGCAAGATACAGGATACCAAATACCGGATCACGGTATCGCTTTGCTCTTTCATTTCATATAAGAGTAAAAATTATAGGTAGTAATTTGAACACTGAATCTTTAGATTACCTTAAACGGAACGAAATTATAAAAATGACTATAGCAGTTTTGAATACCTTGTCAACCTGGAGAGTGCGGTGGAAGATATGCTGAAAAAGATGAATGTTGAACATCGAACATCGAACGTCCAACGTCGAATGAAAGAAGAATATCCAATATCAAACATTCAAGATTCGATGTTGGACGTTCGATGTTCGACGTTCATTTTTCAAAACAACTCTGTGCAGTGAGTTTTTAACGAAGCAGGTAGTTCATGCGACGGTGGACCTATTCACCATAGCTCGCGCGACGGTGGATCCTCAGGGGTCGGGATTGGTTTTGCCCGGAAGGCTTTTCAGATTCTTTATTATGAAAACGAGCAATACGCCCACGGCTACTATCAAGCTCATCAGAATCAGACCGGCGTGACGCTCGCTAAAGGGCACTACTTTCTCTTCAGGTGCTTCCAACAACTGTGACGGTCCCGGCTGCACCACGGGCAAGCTAAATTCATCCACGCCTCGAACGGATTCAGCGAGGTCATAGTCCGGCGGTCGCACCTTGGCATTGCCGCCGATCAAGGTATAGGTTTGCCGCGCCTTGGCCTGAAAAACCAGGCTCGTATCTCGCCGAAACAATTTTGCCCGCTTTAGCTGCACCGGCGGATTGTCGCCGTTGAAAACGCGGAGCTGCAGGTATCGATACGGCGCATGGAGGCCTTCAAGGTTGAGCGATGCGCTGGTCTTTTGCTTGTAACGCGTTCTGTACAGCACTCCCTTGCGCACCGTTTTCCAGGGTACATTGCGCTCCACAGCCTGCCAACCGCTTTCCGTCTTGCGTTGCACCTCCTGCGTGACCTGATTGCGACCGAGAAGCTCGTAACCCCGATAGAAATAGGGGGTATCAATCTCACACGTCATCATCACTATCGGCAGGTTGCGAAAACCAAGATCCATTTCGAAAATTGATTGTCGCTTCTTATCGTCATGAGAAATCTGTAGATTCTTGACTGGTACCTCCACTAGTTCCGTTTTGCTCTCGGTCCGGTAGAAAGCACCTCGGGCTGATTCAATAGTGATACGTCGAGGATCGTCGGCCATGTTGTAGGCTGTCAGCCGCAGATAGCGAAAATTGTTGCGGGGAAATTGCACGGTATCCAGGTTGAAGTTGTGCCCCTGCATATTAACATCAAAAAGCCACAGGTCTTCTGCCACAACTTCCCAGCTAACGTTGTCATTGCTCCCCTCCACAAGAATTCGCCGTCGATAGTTTGCCTCTGATAGATCCACTTTGATGCGGTTTTTTTCGGCCATTTCCTGGAAATCAACGGTAACCTTGGCATATTTCGACGGGACAAAAGTCTGGTTCAGCAGTCGCGCCGGCAGCCAGGCCAAGTGCCGCGTCTCGCGCACACGGCCCCAGTGAACCACATGCGGAACAAGGTTGTTTTCACTGTCCAACACTCTCAGATCATTGAGGGTTGCCTGGCTTTGATCCAAGATCTCCGGCATAACGGGCAGTCGCACGAATCCGGAAGCGTCTCCGGCCGTAATGGTGCGCTGCCAACGCCACCCGCTTTGATCAAAGGCAGCGATTGCAGCGGTTGATGTTAAAAGTAAGATTAAAATTACCAGGAATCGCTTCATTTATGTTCCTCCCCGACTGATCGTTCCATCAGCAATGAACTGTAGCGCTGATAGAAGTATCCGGCACAAACCAAGAACAGCCCGCTGGTAAAAAATGATACGATTCTGTAAACCTTCTCAAATTCATTCATATCGATGACCAGGGCTTTGGCAATGGCAAAGCCGAACAGGATGAATCCTGCATAACGAAGATGACGTTTGTGTGTGGTCAATCCAAACCAGATTACAATAAAAGCCTGCAGGGCCCAACCGGCCGAGATCAGGCTCATGCCCATTTTCCTCGAGAGCAAATCGCTATATCTGCCCCAACGGCCGAATTCAAAAGCAATAATCACGGCCAAAAGCCCATGACCCACCAGCTCCAGTATGTCGCCGGCAAGCTTCAATTCACGTTCACGGCACAGTTTGGCGCACCACAACAAAGCGATAATAAAAATTAATTTTGGCGCAAATGTATAGTTCAGCATCAACCAGGAGGAGGGTAGGCGATAGTGGTTGAGACCGCCCAGGAACACCAGAATCCCCACCGCAAAACAGGCCCATACAAGATACAATCCCTTTTCAGACCTTTTGTTGAGAAGAATATCAGCCGTAAAAGCCAGGATCACCGACCACAGGACGGTCAAAGAACTGAACTGGTAGGTGCGATAATGCGCGATGCGCTGGTTGATGGTCCAAAACTGAGACAGCTCCAGGGATAATAAACCACAAGCCAGTGCGAAAGCCAGAATGGATGTGATTACCGCCAGTACAGGCGTCCAGCGTTCGTCCATTTCCCTGTTTCTATGAAACATATACCCGGCAGCCGCTGCCATTGCGATTACGACGGCCCAGGAACCAAAGGGCACGTTGAATACCGGAGTGAAAAAGGCTTTATGCAAAGGAAGCCTGTAAATCAGGCCACCGGCTGCCAGGATGAGAGCCAATACACCCGAGACTTTGGGAATCCTGTGGCTGAACCGGATCCCGAGCCAGGTAAGCACCGCCCCTTCCATGGCCCAGGCGATCGGAATGCCATAGAGTTTCAACTGAATCGGAATGGCAATGGTCACCAGTCCCAGACTGACAATGAGTAAACTGCCGGCGGTGTGGTCCTGTTTGACGACTCTCCCGGTCCACAGCTGAAACAAAATCAGCACCAGGGCCGCCTGCCCCAGTACCACGAATCCCATCAGGTAGCGGTAATCGTCGAACAACACCTGGTAGTAGCAGAAGAACGAAAATACGGCATTGAGGATAATCAAAGCCAGACCTTCCCGGGTTTCGGGAATCTGCCTCACCATACTGTGCAGCGTGGGAATTAACAAAAACATCAGGTAAAAAAGGGAAATGTAGAGCAGAGCCGGTGTCATCTGATCCCACGCGTAAAACCTGTCGTACCAGCCCAGATATATTACAGCCGTGCCGATAAAACACAGCAGATCCAGTGCCCGCCATCTGCGAAAGTATGCCGATCCCATTGCCACCAGGTTTAGAACGGCAATGTAGGTGAAAAGCGCATAGGGGTGATTCTCACCGGTTGAAAGCAGCACCGGACTCAAGAAACCGCCGATCAATGCCAAAATGGCGATCGACATGGCATTGTGCGCCACTGCCATTGTTACCGCCAGGCCGGTTACCAGGATTGCCAGCAGCATGGAAACCGCCTGCGTCGAGATATTGTAAATTTGAAAAGAGAAAAAAATGCAGATATAAAAAGAAGCCAGGCCGCCTCCGGTGAGAACCTTAAAAAGTATGGTCCAATTCTTGCGCCGGAATCGCTCTCCAAGCGCAACCGCCGTAATACCGAACAGGGTTCCCAGGGCCAATCTACCCAAGGGGCCGATCCAGGCATTATCGTAGGCATATTTCAAGAAGAAAGCGATACCAGCCAGCAGCATCACGATGCCAACCCAGTTCAACCACCGCGTGCCGAGCGTCACCTCCAGGGACAGTCGATCTTTCTCCTGTGACGCAACGGCCGTCTGCGTATCTTTGCTTGGCGTTTCATCGGTAAGCGGAGGCGGCTGTGAAGATTCCTGGGGCACTTCCGGAAGCGGCGGCGTTTTCGGTGTTTTCGGTGGTGGTTCGAATTCGGCTTCTTCCGCCGCGGGCGGGGTCGATGGTTTTTCTTCCGCCAGTTTAAGGCTGTAGAGCAGTTTCAGTTCATTTTCCAGGGTTTGGAGCCTCGTCTTAAACTTTTGCAGTTTCACCAGAGCAATGACACCGCATATCGATCCGGCAATTACAACGATCAACAAAGCCAAACCTACCATAATTGCTTCTTCCATGGCGCCTTTTCGTATATTAGAGAATTTTAGTTCATTATAGAAACCCTGGCCCTATGGGCCAGGTCAGAGTTCAATAGGCTCTGCCTTTTGAACGACTCATTTGCTACAACTAAAGCTTGAGTTGCCCCACAACTTAAGCCAAGGAGT
>Ga0126331_1000236_pt1 | contig 21709 bp, 19 predicted proteins | sample InaspJWI98metaG_FD_96379 | JGI IMG/M metagenome (GOLD analysis project Ga0126331, IMG submission 96379) | Marine gutless worms symbiont microbial communities from Oahu, Hawaii - Inanidrilus sp. 2 OAHU.JWI-98 metaG | ecosystem: Host-associated > Annelida > Digestive system > Unclassified | place... | reverse complement strand
TTACTATATTCAAGACATGTATTCAAAACAATTTAGTTAGCCCTAATCTATGTGATTTTATAAATGAGTGGCTCCTAAGGTGACTAAAGTTGAGGAATCCTGTCTTCTATATTTTAAAAAATGGAGTACAGCGACACCTTAACTTTAGGCACTCCAAACTTTAGTTCACTTTAGTCACTTTTTTAGCATCGAAATTAACAAATCAACAGCCCGGTCCGCGAACTCGGGATCGTTGATATGGGCCTCCACTTGGACCAACTGAACCTTGTCGGTATCCAGGTGATTTTTGATCGATCCGATTAGAGCGCTGTTGGCGGCCTCGTCGTACCATTCTCCGGCAACCGTGTCGTCAATCCTGGTCATTTTTTTGCCCCCCGCTTTGTCCAGTGCCGAAAAACCTTGATTGGGGATGATAATAGCTGTGGGGCCGGTAGCGGCGTTTGCTTTTGCGGCTATTTTCTTGCCCAGAATTTCGTTTTCGGCTTCGCTGGTCCGCATCAGCGAGATGGAGGGTGTGTAGAAAAAGAAATTCCTGTCGCGGTATGCCGGCGGTACGGTTTCTTTGGGACCGAAATTCCCGAAATCGAGAGCCCCTAAAGAGATAACCTGGGGCACCCCCATGGCTGCTGCGGCTTCCAGCCGGTTGGGCCCGGCGCTGTACATACCGCCAACCAAATCATCGACGAGTTCTGACGTTGTGATGTCCAAAACACCACTCACTTCCCCTGACAGCACCAGCTCTTCCAGGGCCATGCCGCCAGTGCCGGAAGCGTGCAGCTCGATGACTTCAAAGCCCTTCTCCTCCAACAGGCTTTTTGCCCGCTCGACGCACGGCAGCGTGGTGCCGAAGGTGGACATGCAAATCTGGGGTTTTATCTCTTCACCTTCCAGGAGCTCTTCATTTGCCATGTGTGCGATGGCCCGGGCCGCATTGCTGATTACCTTTCTGGTTATGCGGTTGAGAGAAATATCACCGATTGAATTCGCCATCATGATGTCCTTGGTTCCCACGTAGGGACGTACGTTTCCCGAAGCCACACAAGTAACCATGATTTTGGGAAATCCGATCGGAAGTTTGCGCATGACACTGCAACTCACTTCTGCACCGTTTGCACCGCCTAACCCTATCACACCTTGAATACGCTCCTCATCGAGCAGTTTTTTGGCGGTTGTGATCGCCCCTTTTGTCATCAAATTTACCGCGGTGATTTTGTCCAGTTGGACGATTTCACTGAATTCCTTGCCGCTTTCTTTTGCGACCGTCTTGCATGTGACGGAGGCGGAAAGCTCGGACGGTTCAGACTTGCAGCTTACATCCATCAAAAGAGATTGCACACCTTCAGCCTCTATTCTCCGTTGAAGGTACATCAACTCCTTGGCCTTCGTATCCAAAGTACCGATGATGAGAATCGTATTTGTCATCAAACGCTCCTTTTAAATACAGAATTCTTATTTCAGTGCTCTGCGTAAGCGTCACCGTCGACAATGATGGCAAGGATTGCAAATCCGGTCGAGGATTTTTCGAGTGTCAGGCAGAAGAATCGTTGTGCCAATCCAGAATTTCCTCGCCGGTCATGAACAAAACCCCCTCATGCTCTTTGATGAACCGGATGATTTTGTCGAGGTATTTCACCCGATGGGCTGCCCCCGTGATATATGGATGCATGGATATTCCCATGATCCGGGCACTTTCGGCCCCTTCCGCATAGAGTGTCTCGAAAGCATCGCGGGCGCGATCATAGATTTCCGGTGAACTGTGGTGCTGGATGGCATATATGACGATATCGTTCAATTCGACCGTATAAGGCACGGCGACCAGGCTGCCGGATTTCACCTGGAGAGGGTACGGCTGGTCGTCGTTAACCCAATCGGCCACATATTCAAAGCCTTCTTCTGCCAATATATCAGGCGTGTCGAAGGTTTCATGCAGTCCGGGGCCCATCCATCCTCGCGGCGCCTTGCCCGTAAAATCGCGGATCGTTTTAACCGTCTTGCGAATAACCTCCCGTTCATCTTTTTCCAGGTTTATGGCCCGCTGCTCCCACCCGTGGGCCAGAATCTCCCAACGGCTGCGGAGGCTTTCCTCAACGATAACGGGATAGGCGTTACAAACGGGTGCGTTCAGACTCATGGTCGCCCTGACCTGATGTTTATCTAGAATTTTTTTAATCCGCCAAAAACCAACCCGCAGCCCATAGTCGAACCAACTGTAATTAGGAATATCGGGGATTACGGTTACACCCTGGGGTGCCGGAAGAACCGTTCGTGCCATGGTCGCATTGATATCCCATTTCTCCACATTTACTATAAACCAGACTCCCAAGCGGGCGCCATCCGGAAGCTTTAGAGGCTTGCGATCTATTGTCGGGGAATAAACTGCGCGTTCTTTTCGAATGTCTGTCATAACATTTCACCTCCTTTGAGAATATCGGAAATTTACTCCATAAGTGTTTCCCTTTGTCAAGTTATTTTACACATGCATCTTTTATTGACAGTTTCAGCTGAGTAAGGATATAGATTTCGAGTTTAATATTACTTTAATAGGAGGGAGATACCATGGTAAAAAGATTTGAAAGGGAGGAAATTGTAAACAGGCTAAAGGCGGAAACCGACCAAGGGCGAGCAATCTTTGATACCTTTGCCGGAACGGGCATTTCGGCTAAATTTGCTGAGGCAGGTGGTGCCGACATGGTCACCACCCATATTCTTGCCAGGTTCCGTATGGCCGGCCTTTCTTCAATGGCAGGATATCTCTCGATTGCCGATGCCAATGCCGTCACCTTGGAACTTGGAAAGAGAGATATTATCCCCATAATCAAAGACGCGCCGGTTATGGCCGGGCTTCTCGGAACCGATCCCACCCGCGACATGGAGGTCTTTCTGGATGAAATCATAGCAGCCGGTTTTTCAGGATTGTTGAATTGTCCTACGATCGCCCTCATTGATGGAAACTTCAGGCAAACCCTGGAAGAGACGGGTCTGACATTCGACAACGAGGTCGAAATGATGGCGATCGCACATCGAAAAGGCCTTTATACCAAAGCATTCTGTACGACACCCGAAGAGGCGCTCAAAATGTTGGAAGCTGGATGTGACAACATCATCGCTCATGGCGGCAATACAAGCGGAGGCACCACGGGTTCCCAAACCGTGACCCCGCTCGATAGCATGGTTGAGCTGGTCCAAAACATTATTGATGCCGTGAAAACGAAAAAACCTGAAACTCTTTTGACGTGCCACGGAGGGGCTACCGTCACGCCTCAAGATGTTCAATATCTTCTTGACAACACCAAAGGATTGGATGGGTATGTCGGGGGATCAACGGCCGAAAGGTTGCCGGTCGAAAAATCGATCACGGCAGCGATCAAGGACTTCAAAGACACAAAGCTGAAAACCAAATTCTGAAATCATCGATCGTGAGGGACTGGGATTTAAGAGGAAAATATGAACGTATAAATCAAAGGAGTCCCTCTATCTTCCTCTTGTGCATGTTTATTTAATGATAATTTGTGATTTTAACATCAATGGGACCCGTTTTCTGTCCAGTTGAAACAAATCCGAAATTGCTAAAATGATCGAAGCATTGCTGATAAACAGGTTTGATACAACCCTAATCGAGTCCAAAAAAACGATTAGGGTGTCCAAAATTATATTTTTTCGGCCACAAAATCGACATAATGTTATTTTCGTGGCAAATTTTTTCCCAATTTTTTAGCCACGAAATCAACGTATTTGAAAATGATTCAAAACCCTTAAAGCCCTCAAAGTGTTCCAGCGGCTTGGCCGGCCGGTTGCCTCCATATCAAAATGGACCTGTCCCGGGTGCTTCATCTGCACAGGCCACCTGCGATCACGCCGTCGTTTCTTTAACAAAATTTCAATAGCAGGATCCATTCTGCTGTCGTATTCGATCCTGGCGGCCTGAAAGTAATCCAGCGCTCTTAGAATGTCAGATCGCCAGCGCGACGGATAGGACAGCATCAGCATCTTTTTGTCTATGATCTTGCCGGTGCGATGAGACTGGTATAGTCTATGGATAAGAATAAACTCAATTCCTTTAAGCTCGGCTTTTTCAATCTCTTTTATTCTGTGATCACCACCGGCTTTTTTATATTCAAGCAACCCTTCCAACACACTGATGGTTGTATGCAAAGAACTGTGAGTTGCCCCGCGAACGTGTTCGCAATTCCATCCACCGTCACGCATTTGAGTTGCGAGTAAATATTCGATCAGTGAATCCAATCTTTTGCCCATCATTCTGAAATATGCGGCAAAGTTAACGACCATGCCATTGATACATACATCACTGTCCTTTAAAGTTTTTGAGTAGTTAACGCTGCCATCCTGTCCGATTGCCTGCTCAAATATCATGCGAACGCTCTTTCTTGCGAATATATTATCTTGTGCAAGCCCTATGTTCTTTAGATCCAGGAGAGTGTAATGGGTCGAGGTCCATTTGGGCTGATAAAATCCTCGCCCCCAATGACCGTTTTCCTGTTGCTTAGAGAGAAATTGAGCGCCCCACCCTTCTTTTTCGATCCTTGCCTGCAATTTTTTTTGCAAACTTACCCGTGAATGCAGCAGGTCCCGATGGATTTGATATTGCACCGCCAAATCACCCTCTAAAAGCCACGTAATCGTTTTTTGATCGTCGATCATAAAGCCAAGATTTCGATATTCAGTCTGAAATGGTAGACCATTCATTCTTGCTGAGATCTTTGAGCTTCTTCCTTTTTCATTTTAAGCTGGTCGGATTTCAGTTTCAACGATACCACGCAGGTCGCCAGCATCTGAATCTTATTTTCGATACTTGAAGCTTCAAATTTCTCGCATACTGCCTGCGGCATGCCCATCCATACAGGCGTGCTGCCGGACGCCTTGACAATGGTATCAATATTCGGTGATCCGGCTCCGTATATCTTTATCAGGTATTCTCGGGTTTTATTGTTCCAGGCGGTGAGATCCTTTGTTCGAATGGGTTTGTTTTTCAGCATTTGCTTGCCCGCCTCTATCTGATTTTGCAGCAGTTCAATGCCAGTTTTTATATCGATGGTAAGTCTGCCTGCATCCATTCGCTTTACATTCTCCTGATTAATGAAAGTCCAATTGGATTAGAGGTTTCCGAGGAAATTCTAAGCAGCAAGAAATTGAAAGAGGCCCGCTTGGAAAAATTAAACAAGCCCCGATAAATGTCAACTCTCTTATCTGAAAGCATCCAAATTTGAGAATTGAAAATATCGAATTTTTTCTTACATTAATTATTTGGACCCTAAATTTAATCGAGAATTTTCCATGGATGTTGTTTTTCTATCACGACTGCAATTTGGACTTACCACCGCCTTTCACATAATTTTTCCGACGCTCACCATCGGTCTTTCTCTGTACCTGGTAATCATCGAGCTGCTCTGGCTGCGAACCAAAAAAGAAATATACTATCGGATGTATCGCTTCTGGGTAAAGATTTTTGCCATTCATTTCGCTGTCGGTGTGGTTTCCGGGATTACCCTTGAGTTCGAGTTCGGCACCAATTTCGCTCGATTTTCTCAAGCAGTCGCAAATGTCTTTGCACCGCTGCTGGCCTTCGAAGCCATGACGGCGTTTTTCCTTGAAGCCGGATTCCTGGGCATCATGCTTTTTGGCTGGAAGCGGGTAGCACCAACTACTCACTTTTTGGCGACCTGCCTGGTGGCCTTTGGCACTCTGTTCTCTGCGTTTTGGATCATGGCTGCCAATGCCTGGATGCAGACGCCGGCAGGATATGAATTGAAGGCTGGAAAATTCTTTGTAACAAGCTTTGCTGAGGCAATTTTCAATCCGGCGTTTGCAACCCACTTAATTCACATGTTGGTGGCCGCTTATGAAACCACTGCATTTGCTGTGGCCGGTATTTGCGCTTATTTCATAGTTAAAAACAAAAATGTAAACTTTTACAAGCGCTCACTTTCCCTGGCATTGATCATGGCGGCTTTTTGCGCACCTCTTCAGATTGTCATCGGGGATTTAAAAGGAAAAAACGTGGCCGAGCACCAGCCGGCCAAGCTTGCTGCAATGGAGGCTCACTGGGAAACCAACACCGAAGGCGGTGCAGGGTTGGTTCTGTTCGCACTGCCGGATATGGAAGCGGAACGCAATCGCTTTGAAATTAAAATTCCAAATCTGCTGAGCTTACTCACAACGAATTCATGGGAAGGCCGTGTCCAAGGTCTCAAAGAGTTTTCCAAAGAAAATCGCCCCAATGTACCGGTAGTCTTTTGGTCCTTTCGAATCATGGTGGGCATTGGATTTGTTTTCTTGGCCGTCATGCTCTGGGCTGGATTTCTGTGGTGGAAAAAACGCTTGTTCAGCACTCCCGCATTTCTGAAAACCCTGGTGGTCGTGCAGCCATTGGGATTTGTGGCGACAATCCTCGGATGGGTAGTCGCAGAAGTCGGTCGTCAGCCCTGGGTGGTTTATGGGTTGATGCGCACCTCTGACGGCGTATCTCCGATAGCGGCAGGTAATGTCATCTGGTCCCTGAGTCTCTTTGTGTTATTTTTTGGCATCATCGGCGCGACGTACTTTTTCTTTACGCTAAAGACCTTGCGAGGCGGGCCGGATTTGGAGAGTTTAATCCCATCCACTCAACTGCCGGCGGGAATGCAACCGCATGAAGAAACTAGGGGCACTGGTGAGGTAGAATAATGGATCTTGTGCATGTGTGGCTCGGGCTGGTTGCCCTGGTCATAATTCTTTACGTCATTCTGGATGGCTTTAGCCTGGGGGTAGCCATCCTTTTCCCGAGTACCAAAAGTGAAAGCGAGCGCGATGTTCTGATGAACAGTATCGCGCCGGTGTGGGATGCCAATCAGACGTGGATTGTTTTTGGTGGAGGGGCCTTATTTGCCACCTTCCCGATGATCTACACGGTTTTGTTCAGCGCGCTTTATATTCCTTTACTAACATTTCTTTTCGGACTTATATTCAGAGGAGTGGCCTTTGAGTTTCGAGAAAATGCCGGCCGGAAGACGCCCTGGAACCGGGCTTTTTTTGCGGGAAGTTTGATTGCCGCATTCGCCCAGGGTTTGACTCTGGGCGCCTATATTTCAGGGATTAACGTCAAAAATGGCATATTTGCCGGGGGCGCATTTGATTGGTTAAATCCATTTTCGATTATGGTCGGTCTGGCCTTGCCGGTGGGATACATGCTCCTGGGTGCTACTTACCTGATCATCAAAACCGCCGGAGTTGTCCACGAAAGGGCTTACCGCCAAGCATTTCGGTCCGCCTTGATCGTGGCCGGATTCATGATTGTAGTCAGCATCTGGACTCCGTTGCACAACCCTGAAATACTGCAAAGGTGGTTCAGCGAGCCCAGAATTTACTTTGTTTGGGTGTTTCCGGTTCTAGGTATTTTTGCCTTTATTTTGCTACTGACGAGCTTAAAGAAGAGCCGAGTGGTTGTACCCTTTTTTGCCAGCGTTCTCCTTTTTCTTTCCGCATATCTCGGTCTACAGTCGGCGATCTACCCTTTTGCCATACTTCCCGATGTAACAATTTACGATGCCGCAGCGCAAAAGGAGACGCTGGTTTTTATCCTTTGGGGGGCAGTGATAGTTTTACCGGTTGTGTTAACATATATTTTCTACAGTTACTGGGTGTTCCGAGGGAAGGTCATCGCGGAAGAGACCTACCATTAATATTTAGGCGTAGGGTATGGATTGAAATTTAAGAAGAAAATTCTGTTTCACACGGTGAGTATTGCTGACCCACCATTCTTGAATTGCTCTGGTTGTTTTAAGGCGACACGAATTAAATCCGAGGATCTCGAGCTGGTCCGCTAGGACCCGCACTTGTGTATCAAGGCATCGATAGCCGTTTAGGGAGATAAATCATGAACCATCAATATGATGTCGTTATCGTCGGCGCAGGTCTTGCCGGTTTGCGCGCCGCCATTGAGTTGGGCGAAGACACACGTGTTGCGGTGCTGAGCAAGGTATTCGCAACCCGTTCCCATTCCGGTGCCGCCCAGGGCGGCATCGGTGCGGCCCTTGGTAACGAAGAAGAGGACCGGTGGCAGTGGCACATGTTCGATACGGTCAAGGGCAGTGACTACTTAGGCGATCAGGATGCCATCGAAGTCCTGACCCGGGATGCGCCCCGCGCCATCTATGAGTTGGAACACCTCGGTGTTCCCTTTAACCGCAACAGCCAGGGCAAGATCGCCCAGCGGGCCTTCGGCGGGCATACCCGCAACTTTGGCGAAGCTCCCGTCAAGCGGGCTTGTTACGCTGCGGATCGCACCGGCCGGGTAATTATGGATACGCTTTGGGAAAAATGTCAGCAGAGAGGGATAGAATTCTTCGACGAATTCCAAATCTTATCCCTGATAACATCTGACGGACAATGCTGCGGTGTAGTGGCCTATGAACTTGCCACCGGGGTTTTGCATACCTTCCATTGCAAAGCGGTGTTGCTTGCCACCGGCGGTGCGGGACGAATCTATAAGACTACTTCCAATGCCTATGCGTCTACGGGAGATGGTCCGGCAATTGCCTACCGCGCGGGCGCCGCCCTGGAGGATATGGAATTTGTTCAGTTTCATCCCACTGGAATCTACAAACTGGGAATCCTGATCAGCGAGGCCGCCCGCGGCGAGGGCGGCTTCCTGCGCAACAAAGACGGCCAAAGATTTATGGCGCAGTATGCGCCGGTTATCAAGGATCTGGCGCCGCGGGATATGATCAGTCGCTGTATGCTTGAAGAAGTGCGGGCCGGCAGAGGCATCGACGGAAAGGATTACCTCCATCTGGATCTGACCCATTTGGGGGCAGATGTGCTGAATTCAAAGTTGGCTGAAATCGCCGGTTTTGCTCGAACCTACGCCGGCGTGGATCCTGTCAAAGAATCCATCCCGGTCCTGCCCACCTGCCATTACATGATGGGCGGTATTGCTACCAACACAGACGGTCAGGTCTTGACCGACAACAAGGGAACCCCCTTTCCGGGCCTTTATGCAGCCGGGGAGTGCGCTTGTGTCTCCGTTCACGGAGCAAACCGGCTGGGTTGCAATGCCCTGCTGGAATTGCTGGTCTTTGGCCGGTGCTCCGGCATCGCGATGAGCCGATTCATCCACTCCGTCGGCTTTGCTGAACTTCCGGCACGGCCTGAAAATGAGGCGGCCGCTCGAATTACCCGGCTGATGGAAAGTAGCGGCCAAGAAAGGACCGATCACCTCCGCGCCGACATGCAGACGGTGATGATGGATAAAGTTTCTGTTTTTCGCCACCGCGACGGACTGCTGCAGGCCCAGGAAAAGATCAGGGAGCTTAAAGAACGCTACCAAAAAATCTCACTTCAATACAAGGGCAATAGCTTCAACAGTGAGCTGCAGGATTCCGTTGAGCTCGGCCACATGCTGGATCTGGCCGAATTGATCATCCTCGGGGCACTGCAGCGCGAAGAAAGCCGCGGCGCGCATTACCGCGAAGACTTCCCGCAACGTGACGACGGAAAGTGGCTGGTTCACACATTGGTTTGTCAAGCGACTGACGGACCCCAAATTTTCACCATGCCTGTGACCATTACGAAATATCAACCGGAAGAAAGGAAGTATTAGAATGAAATGCAGCTTCATCATTTATCGATTCGACCCGGCTGTCGACGAAAAGCCTCGCTATCAGGAATACACCGTTGAGGCCGAGCGCACCGATAAAATCCTGGACTGTCTGAACCGAATCAGATGGGAACAGGATCCGTCTTTGGGTTATCGCCATTCCTGCGCCCATGGCATTTGCGGCTCGGACGCCATGGTGATCAACGGCCGGATCGAACTTGCCTGTCAGAAGCTAGTCAAAGATTATAAGACCGGCAACAATTTTGTGATCGAGCCCCTGCCGTTGTTTAAGGTTGTTAAGGATCTGATCGTGGACCTGAATCCATTCTTTGAAAAGCACCGTAAGATCAGGCCCTATCTTATCAGCGATGAGGTGGCCCCGGATACCGAACGGATACAGAGTGAAAAGAATCAGGACCTTATCGAACCGGCGCTGCGCTGCATTCTTTGCGCCTCGTGCACAGCGGCTTGTCCCATTAACCGGGTAAATGATAATTACCTCGGCCCTGCAGCACTATTGCGCGCATTCAGATATATTGCCGATTCACGGGATACGGCTATGGGCAGCAGACTGGCCGAAATCGACAATGACGACGGGATCTGGGGCTGCAGGACCATGTGGTGGTGCACGGATGTCTGCCCAAAGGAAATTCCGGTGACAAAGTGTCTCGGGCAGATCAAGCGCATCATCAGGCAAAAGGAGAAAGGAAAATAGGTCAGCACGGCTTCCCAAAGTTACCCAAAAATGGGATTCAGAAACATGGACCATATCATCATCATCGGCGGTGGCGGTACCGGTGCTGCCCTGGCACATGATCTGGTTTTACGCGGATTCGACGTTTCCCTGTTCGAAAAGGGCGAATTACTGTCCGGCGCCACGGGCCGGCATCACGGTTTGCTGCACAGCGGCGCCCGATATGCCGTCCACGATCCGGCCGTCGCTCGTGAATGTATTCAGGAAAACAAAATTTTGCGGCATATTGCGCCCGAGGCTTTCGAACCCAATGGCGGACTATTTGTGGCCTTGGATGACGCGGACCTGGAATACAGCCGATCATTTCTTGAAAGCTGTCGAGCCTGCGGTATTCCCACCCGCAAACTGACGCCCGAACAGGCTCTGACGCTGGAGCCGAAGGTAAATCCGACATTAAAACTGGCGGTTCAGGTTCCCGATGCCTCCATGGATCCCTGGCGGCTTCCAATGCAGTTTTTTGCCACAGCCAAGATCAACGGCGCGAAAATACATCATCTTAACGAAGTGATCGGCCTTCACCACAGCACTGGTCTGGTATCAGGTGTAAGGGTTATTGATCACAGGACCCATCGCGAATACGATATGCAGGGTGATCTTGTTGTCAATGCAACCGGTGCCTGGGCCGAAAAATTTGCCGCCATGGCCGGAGTGGCATTGCCGGTTCAACCTGCTCCCGGGGTCATGTTGGCGTTGAACGGCCGGCTGACAAACATGGTAATCAATTGGCTCCATAGAGCCGATGAAGGTGATATTATAGTGCCCAGGCGCAAGATAACCGCATTGGGAACTACAATCTGGCTTACGGATGATCCCGAAGACATCGATCTGCCGCAGGATCATGTCGAAAGCATCGTTAGGTTGTGCGGCAATTTGGTTCCGGCCGTCAAAGAAACAGCAATCCGTTCAGCCTGGTGGGCCATCCGTCCGCTGATTCCTGACCAAATATCCGATGACCCCCAGATTATGAGCCGTACCTTTGAGTGTTATGACCATAAAGAAAAAGACGGAATGGAAGGATTGGTATCAATCATCGGTGGTAAAGCCACGACTTTGCGGGAGATGGCTGAAAAAACGGCCGACCTTATTTGCCGCAAAACCGGCAGGAACTTCCCCTGCCGTACGAAGACGGAGAAATTGTTGCCTTACCGGTATTATTACAAATAGCGTTCTGCATATCGGGTGCCGCCAATATCGGACAACTGTAGCGCAAGCTGGATTTTAACCGGATCTCACTTGAGAGCAGAATCGAGGGTTTGGCGCAATAGGCACAAGGATAGAATGAGGGTTGGCAAATGCCTTGACAGTATCGGCTCTATTGCTAGATTGTATACAATCGGGAGGAAAATGGTATTCCTCTGCGTACCCATCATTCTATCCACGGTCATGCTCAAAGCTTTGAGCAGATCAAAATACAATGGAGGCCAGTATCATGGCAGTCAAACATATAAATTAAGGGATTCATAATTCCCTCAGTGTATGTCCTGAAACCATTGAAATGCTGAATAAAGAGGCGTATCCGTCCATGTCCTGCAAACCGAAGTGGCGGTGCGTTTTTACAATAAACTGCGGAAATCCGAGGCGGTGGGCGGGCTATTTCATACTACATGTTAAGAAGACATATCATGGATGACGTTGATGAAAAAACCTGTGCGCCTTATAGGAAGAAGGAAATATTAAACCCCATACAAAGAATGAAAAAAAGAATTATAATCCACTACAGTGAAATCGCTCTTAAGGGTAAAAACCGACAGTTTTTTGAAGCACTCTTGATCGAAAACATTAAGAGCGCTTTGAAGTTTTCCAAAATTGCCGTATATCGCAGATACGGCAGAATTATCTGTGAACCCTCTGAAAATGGCGATATCGAAAATTTAAAAAGTATATTGGAAAAACTCCCTGGGATTGCCTATTTCTCCTTCGGGGTAATGGCTCGCCTGAGCATGGAAGAAATTACGCATGGCGCTATTGAAGTTTTGGATTCAGTTACCGCTGAAACCTTCGGGGTTGTAACCAAAAGACCTAATAAAATGTTTAGCCTGTCCTCGAATGAAATCAGCAGCCTTGTTGGCAGGCATATCGTGAAAACAAGAGGTAAAAAAGTTGACCTTAAGGCCCCTGATATTTTTGTGTATATCGAAATCTGCGAAAAGGAAGCCTATGTCTACTGCAACAAATATACAGGGATAGGAGGGTTGCCGGTCGGATCTGCCGGCCGGGTCGTTAGCTCCCTTTCAGGTGGAATTGACAGTCCAGCGGCGGCGCTGCTCATGATGAAACGCGGCTGTAGGGTAATTTTCGTGCACATTCGCAATCAACTTCAATCAATCGACGCTGCGGTTTCAAAAATAGGCGATCTAGTGGCGCAGCTGACAGAATTCCAGCTAAAATCGAAGCTTTATATTGTTCCTTTCGAAACGCTACAAAAGCAGATTATCATATGGGTGCCACCCCGCTACCGGATGATCATATATCGAAGGTTTATGATGAAAATTTGCAACCGGATTGCGATGAAAGATAATGCCATGGCAATCATAACCGGTGATTCGGCAGGCCAGGTGGCATCTCAAACCCTTGAAAACATCAATTGTATATACAAGGCATCGGAGCTACCGGTACTCACCCCATTAATCGGGATGAATAAAGATGAAATAGTTAAAATCGCTAAAGAAATTGGTACTTATGATATTTCGACTTTACCGTATCCTGACTGCTGCTCGTATATGATTGCGCCTCATCCAGTAACAAAAGCCAAACTGCAAGCTATCGAAAACTATGAAGCGGCAATTAAAAATGGTGAGCAGCTTGTTGAAGCATGTGTTGAGAATTCCGAAGTAAAACACTGGAATTTTCGCCGAGTAGCTCCGGAGGTGAGAGTATAGTAGAATAAAGAAGCAGACACAAGCGGCTATGGTCCAATAGCTTTCGCAGTCACCCCAGAAAAGGGGGAAACAAAGAGTGTTGCCGCTCGACGTCGTCTAATAGAAGAGCCGGGAATTTCAGCGCCCATAAGATGCGTTTTCAAATTCCGGACCTTGTTGTTGCTCAAGCGCCCGAAGCCCGAAATGGCTGAAACTCGCGGTCCGACTTGGCGGCCATATAAAAATCGCTTTCCGTGAGCCCCTTGATCTTGTGCGTCCAGAGCTCGATCTTGCACTTGCCCCAGGCCAGATACAGGTCCGGATGATGGCCTTCCTCCTCGGCAACGGCGCCGACTTTATTCACGAAGGCCAGCGCCTGGGCGAAGTCTTTGAATGTGTAGAGGCGTTCAAGGTGGCCGTCCTTGTTGAGTGTCCACCCGCTGTCGAGTTGCTTGAGCATCTCCTCGGCCTTTTCTCTTTCCATCGGCGGAACACCGCCCCGGCACGGTACGCATTTATTATCTGCAAGATCCATAAGATTCTCCCAATGAATTCTAACCTGCAATCCAAAAAATAGTAACTTAACTATCGGAGTCAAAGGTCAATCCTTGATTTATTTCCAGTCCATACAAATGATTACATTTTCAGTCTTGTCACATGAATCTGATCGCCTTATTTTAAATACATTCTGCGAAAATCATTTGATAACTGAATAAGGCAATCGCCTCGAATATCAAATGAGATAATCCAATCGAATCCCCCCGAACTAGGAGCTATCACTCATGGGAAAAGTTAAGAATTTGAAATTCGACGAAAATGAAGATCGGCGCATACAATATTGTCAACGTGCTCCCGAATGGGCAGAACATGCGAGATTTGATACGGAAGACGAGCCTTGCGATGACGGCAGAACCGGAAGAATCTGCGGTAACAGAGAAGCGGAACAACCCTGTCCTATCTGAAGCACCTCTGCCGTAAATCCTGTTGCCGTTGACTTCACCGCTGAATGGATCCTTACTCCAGCTTTCCGCACCAACGGGCTATTTGATCTGATTCTTGGTAATGATATTTCGGGGTCGAGTATAATCCGATATGTTCAATTCGGTTAGGTCTGATTGGGGTTGCCCCCGATCAAGGGCATTGGCCGGAAAACGGAAGCCCGGCTGGGTATGAGTTTTGGTAATTGGATGCGCCAACTTTTATGCGTCTGTTTCCTGTTTGATCAGTGTACTGTCAGCCTTCAAATAAGCTCGTTTAACCACTTCATTGCCGGCGACCTCAGCCGCTGTTCCCTGGGCAATTATCCTGCCTTTCTGAAGGACATAGCCGGAATCGGCGATTTCCAGTGTCCGCTTAGCGTTTTGCTCTGCCAGCAGAATGGTTGTGCCTCTCTTTTGATTGATCCTTTGGATCGTTTCAAACATCAATTCAACCAGATTGGGCTGAAGTCCTAAGGAGGGCTCATCTAGAATCATAAGACGCGGCTCTCCCATCATGGCCCGCCCAATAGCCAGCATACCCTGTTCTCCACCGCTTAAGGTGCCTCCCAGCTGTTGCTTTCGTTCCTTCAAACGGGGAAATAGTTGAAAAATTTCTTGCATTCTTAATTGAATGACATCTTTACGATCTTCATGAAAGCAACCCATTCTCAGATTTTCTGCCACAGTCATCTCGGGGAATATTTTTCTTCCCTCGGGGACGATCGATATGCCCATCTCGCTGGCTCGGTGGGTGTCCATTCCCTGGATTGCCTTTCCGTCAAATTCTATGCGCCCTGAAATCGTTTTGACCATTCCCAGTATGGATTTGATCAGAGTTGTTTTACCGGAACCGTTGCTGCCGAGAAGGGCACAAATCTCACCTTCTGCGACCCTGAGGCTCAGGTTCTGCAGCACGATCGCCTTGCCATAAGCGGCAGTTATATCGCCGATCATCAACAAGCTCATTGTCCTAAATAGGCCTCCTTTAATTCTTGATTGCGAGCCACATCCTCAAAAGTTCCTTCTGCAATTTTTTGACCATAGTTCAGCGCTATGACTCTGTCGGTGATGCCCTCAATGACGAGCATATCGTGCTCCACCAATATAATTGACAGCTGCTGGTAGTATTGTTTCTGGACCCGTTTAATATCATTCATCAGCTCGATGCTCTCTTCCGGAGTCATTCCCGCTGAGGGTTCATCCAATAACAGCAAGGCCGGTTCGGTCGCCAGGGCTCGGCAGATTTCCAACCGTCTGCGATCGATCTGAGATATATCGTTGACGGTCGTAAAACCCCTGTCAACCAGTTCTTCATTGAACTGGCTCAATAGCTCATTGGCTTTTTCGATCGCCTCGCTAAGTTCACGCTTGAATCGGGAACGTCGGATGAGAGTATCAAAAAAACCTGAGTGAAAACTCTCCAGCATCCCGATGAATAAGTTATCGTAGACACTTAAGCCCAAAACCAGCCGGGACTGTTGAAATGTTCTGGAGATACCCTTTTTCTTGATCTGATGGGACGCCAGTCCCGTCAGGACCTCGCCTTTGAGCGCGAACCGGCCCGAATCGGACGGATAGACTCCCGTTATAACATTGAACAGGGTCGTTTTCCCGGCGCCGTTGGGGCCGATCAATCCCACGGTTTCACCTTCGGAAACCAAAAAATCGACCCCTTGCAGAGCCGTCAGCCCACCGAATTTCTTGGTCAAATTTTCACAACGGAATAATTCCTGGTTATTGGTAGTCATGTTGAACCTTGAAAGATGCTTCTTGAAAATTCATTGTTCGCCTATTTGCTGTTTAACGTTCTGATGACAAGTCAGCGGCCCGCTGCTCTTTCAACCCGTATGTGCGAACGCTCACCGGAATTAAACCTTCGCGACGCAAGATCAGCATCAGCACCAAGGTGATTCCGAACAAAATCATCCAATACTGCTGGAGAGCCCTTAGCTTCTCCGGCAAAATTACGAGTAGGACGGCGGCCACGGAAACCCCCAGGATACTGTCCACTCCCCCTAGAATCACAGCACTTAAGAAAAGCAAAGACAGGTAAAACGTAATATCTGGAGGGGCAACATAGCTGTTCATGTGGGCGAAGAAGGCGCCGGCCAGACCGATGTAGAAATTACCTACGGTGAAAGCAATCATCGACCACTTCTTGACTTCCACTCCCATGCATTGGGCCGAAAGCTCGTCACCGGTGTCTTCGTTGAAAGAATTCCAGGTGAGCCCGACCCACGAATTCCAGAGCCGGTGAGCCGCCAATGTCAGCAGCCCCCCCAGCACCAGGGCAAGATAATAGAAGTTTGCGTGGCTGGGCAACTTCAAACCAAAAAAGTTTATCTCCTGCAAAAAAGAATAGCCCCCGATTGACATGAGCGGAATACCGACGATTCCCTGGGCACCTCCCAGCCATTCCGCATTGTTGAGAAGTGTATGAAAAGCCATCACAAAGGCGATCGTCACCAGAGCCAAATAATAACTGGACGTTTTAAGAACCGGGATAAATAAAACCGAGCCCACCACCATGGTCATGATCGCCCCCAAAAAGAGGTTCAACAGTGGGGGTGAGCCGAGTTTGGTGGCCAGCATACCGGCGGTATAGGCCCCCACGCCGTAAAATGCAGCCGCTCCCAGGTTAATGATGCCGGCCGATCCGAATTGGATATTGATTCCTAAGCAGACAATGATCCACAGTATGGCGATGGTGAGAATATAAATCCAATACGGCGAGCTGCGAAGTATAAACGGGAATAGCACGATAACTGCTAAAACAGTCACAAAGACAAATCTTCTCCGGCGCTGAAACGCTTCAACTATCGGCGTTCTAATCCCGTCTATTTTGGCAAACAAGTATATAACAGCAGCGACGGCCAGAATAATGGCGAGCAGTAAAAATAAGTTTTCTATCATCAGGAAGGCCACAAAGACTGCCAGGGAGCAGACTACACAAAGCAGTATGAGACCAAAATCCTTCAAAGATGCAGCCGAATTTTTCATGCTTCTCATTTTCCCCTTCTGAATCCTAAAATTCCTTTAGGCATAATAACCAGGAAGACGATCAGGAAAGCGAAAGCCACCACAAACCGGTAAGCAGAGCCTCCGGGAATGAAGGCCGAAGTAAAGCTGGCCAGTAGAGCGAACAGAAATCCGCCCACGATGGCACCGAAAATATTTCCAAGACCCCCGATGACCGCGGCTGAAAATCCCACCACCCCGTAAAGAGCCCCCATGTCAAAGATAATCTCCCGGTAGTAGAGCCCGTTAAATATGCCGGCACAAGCGGCCAGTACGCCGGCTACTACAAAGGTGATATCGATAACCCGGTTTATATTAACGCCCATCATGGCAGCGGTTTCCCTGTCCTGAGCAACTGCCCGCATGGCAATACCCATCTTGGTTTTATTGATGAACAGATAGGTGCAGATAATCAGCAGGACGCCGGCGACCAGGATAAACAGGCTGTCGAATCTGAGCAGGACACCGCCCACTTCGGTTTGCCAATCGGGAAGCAGGGAGGGGAATCTTTGGGGTTCGGACCCCGACGGGTAAAAGGCCATCACGGTATACCGGATGGAGATCCCGGCGGCCAGGGTAGTCAGCAGGGCTATGATGGGTGGAGCCTTCATGATAGGCCTGATGGTGATCCTGCCAAAAATGATGCTGATCAGGCAGGTCAGAATGCTGGATACGGTAAAAGCCGCCAATAATAACAGAACCGGATTCTGGATTCCAAGAACCATGCTGAGAACATTAATGATGATAAGCCCCAAAAAGGCTCCCACCATAAAAATCTCGCCGTGGGAAAATTGAATCAAATTTAAGACGCCAAAAAACAGGGTAAATCCCACTGCAACAAGGCTATACATCACTCCCAGCATGATTCCGTGGATGATCTGATTGATGATAGTTTCCATAATCTATTCACTCATATACGTGATGGTCGGCAAGACGCGATTCCCACTGGCGTATTCCGAATCTTCCCAAACCGTCCATTTACCGTCCTGAGCGACATAGGCGGTAACGACGGGCAAGATATTCTGACCATCCTTGTCGAATTTTATGGGGCCGATGACTGAGCTTGCTCTATCGGTCCGGGCCAAGGCATCGGCAACCTTCTCACGATCCGGCCCGACCGCTTCGATGGCATCCATGATCAATTGGGCGGCAACATAGGCGAAGACTCCGTAAAACTCGGGTTCATCCTTGAAGCCTTCTTTTTGATAACTGGCCAAGAATTCCTTGCCGCCCGGCAGCTTTTCAAAAGGAGCTCCTTCTCCGAAGCACATACTGCCCTCGGCGACTTTAGCCCCGGTGGTCTTGATAAAGTCCTCATTTAGAATTCCGGATGTGCCTTCAAAGCCGGCCTTGATGCCCAATTTTTGCATCTGAATTCGCAGCCTGGCTCCTTCGGGCGTCAGGCCGCCGAAAAATATCACATCCGGCTTTAAGGCCTTGGCCTTGGTCAATTCAGCCGAAAAATCCTTTTGCCCGATGGTGATACCCATCTTGGCGAGAATTTTGCCCCCCAATTTCTCCACCGCAGCGATAAAATATTCGGCATGCCCCCTACCGTAATCGGTAATGTCGTGAATGACCACGTAGTTTTGCGGGGCTTTTTTATATACCTCATTGACCGTCTTTCTTGACCATTCAGCGTGATAGGCATTCTGTTCTCTCTGGGTCCCATTGACTCTCGATATGTATTTGGGTGAGGGGATGGTGATGGCCGGCAGAACAGCGCCCCAGATCATGGAGGGGTACTTGAACTGGGTGAAGACCGGTTTGGTCGCGATTCCCACCATGCTGCAATAATGTGAGGCGCCGGCAATAATGGAAGGATTCGACGCCATCTTGGTGGCGACGCGCACCCCGGTTGCCGGAACACAGTTATCGTCTTCTACCACGGCCGCGTACTCATACTTCTTCGCTCCGAAATCGCCGCGATTGTATTGCATAACCGCCAATCGGAAAGAGTTGCGACCGCCCAGACCCATGGACGCATTGCCGCCGGTCAAAGGACCGATAAAGCCTATTTTGACTTTTTGTTTTGCCACAGCTCCCGTTAAAAAACCTGTGGTTCCGATAAACATAACAATGAACATGCCCATAGCTAAAATTTTTATAGATTTTGACATGAGGAACCTCCCTTCTGTTTAACTTATATGAAATTCCCCCCGGATAGGTATTTCTACCAAAAGTCTACAAATTGACCACAACGATTGCTGTCTTTTTTTATCAGCTTGTCAGAATTGGACATCCAAAGTTGATCAAAAAAATAGATTTCTCCTGGTGATTTCAGACAGTGTGGATTACCATAGCAGGATGGAATAATATGTGATGTGAAGATATCCAGAGAGAAAAGATAGGGGAATTTGTCCATAATTGGTTCGATCCAAGGACGATCAGTAAGTGTGTTCGGCTTAATTGCTATTAAGACTGCAAAAAATAAGGTCAACGTATATTTTGGTCATCCATGCGGATGTTCGATTTATTGTTTAGCCTAAATCGCTCACCAAATACCGTTTGAACCGTTCTGATCTTATCGCGGAATGATCGATTTCTTCTCTGAGAAAATCTTAGCCGAAAGAACATTAAACCACTAAAAATTCCTTCGGGTATTGATTAAAATATTGGTTAAATCAATTTAATGGCCGTGTCAAGGGCTAAATCATATGGATGGTTCTTGGATCGTCGATCATGATTCTAAAAAATCTCAAACTTTATACTTTCATTCCCTCCTGCTACTTCACCAACACTCAGGCTTTGCAACTCACTGTATTCCAAAAGCAGCAATTACACCATTGAGCAATAATGAAAGTACTACGGCTGCAATGGCCAATGGAACCAGTGCGCCAACGGCCACACCCACCTTCTGCAAGTAGCCCCAGTGGCGACGTTTGGCAATCAGAATAAAGGCCAGGCTAGAGAGGAATATGAGCACAAACCACCCGACGTAATTGAGCAGTGGGATGCCATAGTAGATCGAGCCTTGCACAAACCAGACCCAATAACCGGCGGCGACGGCAATTGGATCTATAAACAGATCCAGCACCAGGGCAATGGCACTTGCTAACAAAGGTACCTGCCACCACAGTTTGCGCTGGGTGAGCATATCGTGGCCCGGTCGTGCCAGAATGCCCTCGGCTGTAAACAAACAGCTCCCACACATGCCCATCCATCCGAAAAAAACAAATGTGAAAACCCAAACTGGAGACTGACCCGGATACTCGTAGTTCCTTGCAACAAAAGAGGAGATAAAATCCATAATCGCTGTAAATCCACCCGCTACAACGATAAATGCGAGTGTGTCTTGTCCGCCAAAGCGCCACCAAATAAAACCGAGCAACGGCAAGGCAAAAATAATCGCGATCATCAAAATTAAGGTGAAATTAGGCGTCATGATACTTTATCACCGGTACGCAAAAAATATAGGATTAAAGCCGGCAGCGGTAAAATCGCCAACCAGAGCAGGCTCCACGCACCTGCCAGAATGCCCGTGATAAACCAGAGCAAAAAGTTCACTGTGTAGAAAGAAAATGGCAACCATCGTCCGGCAGGAGTTCCCCTCTTTTTGACATGGTCTTGTTTCATTATGATAAGCCAGAGTTTTTGTTGAACGCGTTTGATGTTTTCATCTTGACCATGACATGAATGAAAACATTGATTCAGAAAAACGATGTATGTGAATAATCTTATAAGTTTTGTCGTCCATCTAATTTTTAATATTAAAGAGCCGATCTTTTTGCCTCATAGCCCATATATCCCTCCGTCTCTGCCGCTCATTTTTTTAGCCCTCCCTTTAATTGATTGCAGGTGCCTTGTTTGATCCCTAAATAGCAATTGAATTAGATTAACTGGGGGATTAGGGCTACACACCGGATAACACTTAATTCTGTCAAATGTGGAGACCTGATTCCGCTGTTTTCCCCTTCGACACATTAAGCGGGTAAGAAAACTTTAAGGCCGATTTATCTTTAATAAATTCCATTCGGTCAATTTGAAAGATATTACCCCAGTTCTCTGCGGGCAGAGATTGACGACTGCCTAAGATAATTCTCGTGCGGTATACCATTTGGTGCCCTACAAATTTACAGCGAATGTCTTCATCTCATGGAATTGCTGGTATACTGGACCTCCAGCGAAGGATTCCGCGGGGCATAAACTAGAAACAAGTATCCAGCTTTCCCTGTCGTCTTTAAATCCAAAATCCAAAACTTGTAGACCTTGAACCATTTTATTCAATTTTCAAAATCAAGAGTGATTGGTGAAAACACGTTGTGCACTGATCGAGATATGACAGTTGCTACTTAATATACAGGACTCGAAAGTCATAATTTCATGGGCGCACTTGTAATCGATAACTTATAGTTCTGTTTTTTCTTATGCACGCGAATCGTCCGCAGAGTTATATTTAAAAGTTGTGTTTAAAGGAAAAGGCGGTGTATCCACCGGTAGATTGTTAGCAGCAGTCAACCGGCCACACTAAAAAGGAAAGGATACACCACCCATGAACCAGGATAAT
>Ga0126331_1000234_pt1 | contig 21896 bp, 18 predicted proteins | sample InaspJWI98metaG_FD_96379 | JGI IMG/M metagenome (GOLD analysis project Ga0126331, IMG submission 96379) | Marine gutless worms symbiont microbial communities from Oahu, Hawaii - Inanidrilus sp. 2 OAHU.JWI-98 metaG | ecosystem: Host-associated > Annelida > Digestive system > Unclassified | place... | reverse complement strand
GCTGAAAGCACGTACTACAATTTTAGGCACTTTAGGCATTTTGAATTTTAGGCATTTGTTGAGCGAAACTTTACACTGGATATACCGAATTGTATATTCATGCACACATTTCTGAGAGGAGCCAAAAATAATATAGCGGTTGTCACAAACTACTTTTACTTGGAAACGTTATAAGAACCTCCTTATTTTGTAATGGCTCAAACGGAACGTATTTATGACAACCGCTATAACAGGTGGGATGGGCATCTGAACAAGGGTGGATCTGATTCGTCTCTCTAAATTACAGCGATTATCTCCCCGCGGTGACACTGTTTTGTTATTTATGAGGCACAAATCCGTATCCTTCGTAAATATCCTGGGCCAAACCGGACTGGATAAAATCATAAAACTTATCAGCATTCACCGGGTGAGGCGCTTTTTTCAAGCGACAGACAAAATAATTGATTCTACCCCGCTGATCAAGGTCTCTCCCCGGTTCGACTATATCAAATTCGAGATCAGTCGATTGGGCGTGAATGACCTCCGTCGCCCAGACCGGTCCGACGTCAACGGTCTTTTTTAAGATCCGCAGCGGCGTCTCGCGGTGATGGACAATCGTATACAGGGTCGTGCCCTCGGCCCTTTTTTCCTCCATGATGCGATGCACCAGTTCGTCTCCACCGGCCTGCCGGTACATATCCATGATGTGAAAGGCAATGTCTTCATTGACGGGATCCGGTTGGGATATGCGCACCTGATCACGGCCCAAATCCGCGATGTCTGCTATCCCGGCCGGGTTGCCGGCCGGCACCATCAGCGATAGCCGGTTGTGCAGATAGAGCCGATAGCTTCCCGCATCGATGTGGCCGGTTTCCACCAGGGCCTGCATTCCTTTTTCGTTTACCGATGTGTAGATGTCGGGATAGACGCTGATAACCCTGTCTCCAAAGACCGCACCGCCGGCCATGATTTGTTTGAGCTCCAGTCCGGGGGGAAGCGTTTCGTAGAAAATCTTTTGAACCTCCGGATGGGCTGCCTGGAATGCGCCAATAATTTCTTCCATGGCCATGAATTGGTTGCCAGCCATAAACAATATCAGATCTGCATCATCGGCAAATTCCAGGTTGTGCAGGTCGTCAATGCGATCCGGCGGAATAGCGGGCAAGACTTTCTTTTCCATTATTACACCTCAATGTTGTCTGTATATTATCCACGAAAGCGGACAAGCCCTCTAGGCGGGTAAACCCTCTTAAGGCGAATTCGCCACCAAGACACCAAGGCGCGAAGATGAATAGAAATAAATAAGCTTTGCGTTTCGCTTTGAGTCTCGGTGCCTTAGTGGCAATTTTTATTTCTACCTTACAGGGCGGGTAAATCCTCGGAGGCTGACTATCCTTCCCGAACCAGATTGCCAAAAGCGGTCGTTAATTTCTACTATACGGCAAATTCAGGTTTCAGCATTTCGTTGATTTCTTCGGGAAAGGCCATACACATGGTTTCGTTAAACAGGTTTCGCAGAGCGCCAACGTCCGGTGTTCCCAGGGCCTGGTTGAAGAAGGTGCGCGGCAAAAAAACCGGTGAAACCTGAAAAAATCGTCCCCCATTTTACCGGTGAAAAAATTCATATTAAAGCTGAAGATGCCCATTTTGTCATAGGCGGCCATTAACCGGCTTAGCCCTGTGGCGATATCGAACAAATCCGCATCGGTCAATTCCAGGGTGCACCGAACTCCATCAACGACCGTCAGGACATCTCCGGCCACCCCTATAGGGGCATAATGTGTTAGCCAGTGAGTGCGGCCGATTCGCCCGAGATATCTGGTACCGGTGGAAATCTCGCTGGAAACAAGATCATCCCAGTAGTTGGTTTTGTTCTCATCCTGATATGCCCTGGCGGCGAAGAGTTCTTCACGTAGCAGATTTGGTGCCGACGAAGTCGAAAATACCTGCAGATGGGCGTGAATCACTGAACTTCCGGCAGGGGGCATATAGTTCCAGTTGATGATATGATAAACTGCTTCGGTGTGTCCGATGGCTTCGATCCTGCGGAAAAAATCCATGGCGAGACGAAATGTGCCGTTTATCCGATCGGGTATAAACTCCAACATGGGGATAAAGTGCTGCGATCCCATGGTTGCAACTGCCCCGATACTGTCGTAGGGCGCAAGGTTGGGAAACAGTACCATGTCGTCTGCGGTCATGCGGCCTTCGGGAATAATCTCCGGCGGGAACTGCGGGGTGATCTGCATAACCTTATCCGGACAAAATGGGCAGGTCTTTTCAGTTCCGCTAACCAGGGCGTTAAAATCGGGTTTTTGCCACTGCAGTTGCATGAAATGACAGATGCGGGCACTGCGACCGGTTAGCGGGTCTTTGCGTATTTCACTGGGGATGGACCGCCGGGACATATTCTTGAGAGGATTCAGGATAATGGATTCTTTTGTTTGCGCTTCAAACCTCATAGTGCTTACTCCAGACCTTGATTTGAATGAAGAATATAAGAGATGGGAATCGTATCACTAATTTGGCTTGTAAAACCTTAAAGCAAAACACTTTGCTGATCGTTGCCCTATTTCGGTCGCCATGGCTGTGGGAGCGGCATCTTGTCGCGGGTGTGCTATGTATCGCGCCTGGCCTGCGACGAGCTCAGCCGAGTCGAAGGCTCTCCCACAAATGAAGGATCTGTAACAACAATTTGGAAACAATCTAATAGTTCCTAGCGTACCTGTAGTCAAAGGGGCAAATGGCCATACGGATTTCTCTACAGGCTACGCGCTTTGGGCGAAAGGTGTAGTTCAAATTTCTGCTCCCTGATCATCTGGCCCCACTGATGAATTTCCTCTTCCACCGAGAGGCGAAATCCATGTCTTTCGTACAGCGCCCGTGCCGCATGAAGTCCTTCAAAGGTCCACAAAAAGACGGTTCGGAAGTCTTTGTCTTCGCAGAATTCGACAGCCCGAGAAATCAACGCGTTGCCGATTCCGGTTCCCTGCAATTCCGGATCGACGATAAACCACCGCAGCCGGGCACCCTCGGATTCAACCAAATGCCCGTCAATTGCAATCGCCCCGGCAAATTGGCCGTCAACAGTGGCGACCCACAGACCGTCGCGATCCTTCTGAAACTCACTTACAAATTCAGACAGCTCCCGGCCGACCTGGGTTTCGAAGGTTACGTCAAAGCCCCAGTTTTCGTAATAGTATGTCGCATGCAGTTCGGTGATTTTACCCACCACTCCCGGGTAGTATCCCCGATATTCAATTTTGCTTGACGCTGGTTCCACGGATCATTCCTCGTGCTTTCGGCTTGTTGCCGCTGCCGGCACGTTTGCAGGTTACATGTTCGACACTATAATTAAGGGTGAATGTGTGTCAAGAGCGGAACCTAATTGTCTGTTATTGTGCAGGTTTGAGTCATGCTTTCCAGGGGGTATCCTGTAATCCCATGCTTTTGTTGCAATAGCGTGCCAGAACAAATAGGTAATCGGAGAGCCGGTTCAAGTAGGCGAGCAAAAATAGCAGGGATTCCGGCAGAGGGCTTGGGGATAAAGTCTCGAATAACTTGACCACATGCCTTTCGGCTCTGCGGCAGACAGCCCGGGCGACATGAGCCAGAGCGGCGGTCATATGTCCGCCGGGGAGGATAAAACCGCTCAGCGCGGGCAGTTCATTTTCCATACGATCGATTGCTGATTCCAGAAATTTAATATGATCATCATCGATTGCCTGCAGCACCGAGATGTTGGCGGCACCGGGTGTTGTTGCCAACCAGGAGCCAATATCAAAAAGATCCGCTTGTATCCGGTGAATCTCTTCGACCGATGGTGAAAGCTGCGCAGGCAGGCTAGCTGCCAGCATCCCAAGGGTGGAGTTCAGTTCATCCACATCACCGTAGGCTTCGATGCGTTTGTCGCTTTTTGTGATTCGTTCACCACTGAACAGGCTGGATTTCCCCCGGTCGCCGCCGCCCGTGTAAATTTTCATTTCTGTTTGTCTTTTGGGGTTGCCAGTGTTTTTACCCCCAGTGTGTTGATCAACTGATTCATGTCGGTTGTTTTTAAATTCATGCCGCCTTCAGATACCGGCAGCAGAATTATTTTTTTGCCCTGGAGCGCTTCGGCAATCTTCAATTTGACGAGCGCTTCACCGCCGGCCAGGGCCATCGCCTTGTTCATTTCCTGAATCCCTTCCGCCTCGGCGATTCCCTCGGCCTTTATGGCTTCAGCCAGGAGTTTTTGCTTTTCGTAATAGGCGTCGGCTTCAATCTTGGCCTGTAAGTATTGCCCATCCGCCGTTGCGATCATTTTGTTGACCTCGCCCCGGGCATCTTCGAGTTTGCGTTTATATTCTTCTGTGGCCGCACGCCGGGCCGACTTGTTTTTTTCGGCCTGCTGATCCGCTATCTTGCGGTCCTCGATGGCTTTCTGGTATTCTTCATTGAAGCGGTAGTCTTTGGTTAGTACATTTTTTACGATAACACCGAATGGCTCGAGGATGGCTTGAAGCGCTTTCTTAGCCGTTTCAGCCTGTTTCTCGCGAGTGTCGGCCACGTAGAACTCTTCTGTAATCAGTTCGCCGAATATATCTCTGGGTTTGCTGCGGGCCACAGTGCGAACAATTTTGTCTCTGAGCACATCGTCATTGGGCGCCACATACTGGAGTATATACGGTGCTTTGGCTGGATCGATCTGGTAGGATATGATGACATCGAGGCTGATATCGTTGCCGTCAATGGTTTTAAACAGCAGGTCATCCCGCAATTTACGGTCGCCCCTCTCGGGTGAAAGCGTCATTTCCAGGTTCTGGAGTTTGATGTCATAGGTATGCCAGTCGTTGATATAGGGTAGAATAAAATAGAGCGATCCCGGGGCATATACTTTATCTTCAACCCCCTGTTTACTCCAAAGGCCTAATTTTCGCGTTCGAACACCGACTTCAGTTTTGTCGGTGGTATAAAAGACACAGGCCTGTATAAAAAGAAGCGTAGCGGCCAGAAGTATCATGCTCGATCGAAGCTTCATTTTGCACCCCCTTTGCGTACATCAAATAGTTTCAGGGCATTGTCCAGATCCAGCGGATTCACCCCGGCCGGCCCGTCACTGGGCAGAACAATGACATCCAGACCTTTGAAAGCATCAGCCATTTTCAGTCCCACCAACCGTTCGGCGCCTGTTCCGCTGAGCGCTTCATTTTTAAGCCGTATTTTTTCGGCTTCGGCTAATTTTACCTCGAGATCGGCTTCGGCTTTTTTCTTTCTGGCATACAGGTCTTTTTCAGCATTGCGCCGGGTGGCATACGCGCGGCCTTTTTCAAGCTCCACATTCACCGCGGCTTTTCCTTCCTGAACGATTTTTTTCAGGGCGGCTTCTTCCACCGCCGCACGGGCTTCGGCCTGGTTTTTAAATACCAACTGATCTTTGAGTTTCTTTTCTTCAATATTGCGCTGAATCTCTGTACTGTAAGTAAAGTACCGAACCAGGACGTGTTCTACCTGAATGCCCTTGGGATTCAAATTATCATTCAACATCTTTTTGGCAACTTCGGTTTTTTCAACCCGCAGCGGGCTGTTATAAAACTCTTCGGTTGTCAGTTCGCCCAATGCATCTTTTAGCCTCGGTTCGGCCTGGGGCACGATACCATTGGATTCATAGCGTTCTCCCGGGCCGATAATGGTAAACACTTTATAGGGATCCACGATGCGGTAGAGGATCGATACATCCACGTCGACATAAAAACCATCCGAAGTCTGAATATGGGCCGCTTTTTCCGTTCGTGCCCCTTTCGTCGCCTGCTCGGGGTGATTGGTCAATTCCAGGATCTGAATGTCTTTCGGCAGTCTTTCCATTTCTTCCATGTTAAAAGGCCATACGATGTGAAGTCCGGGTGGGTAAATTTTTTCTTGAACGCCACGCTTGAGGCCGATTCTGACCACCTTGATACCGAATTCGTTGGGTTTAACGTATTTTAGCAGGAAAACGGTGGGGATCAGAATAACAAGCACCAGGATAATCAATAAAATGAACTTGCCCTTCCAGGACGACTTCCGTTTCGGCGCTTGGGCCTTTTTTTCGGTAGGCTGCGCCTTATCCTGGTCTGCAGTTTGCTGTTCTACCATTGTCAACTCCTTCCTCGGTGAAGGTTCAGGTTGCGGATGGTGTATACCGCTTCAGACAACTACCTCACCTTGGTAATATTGAATTGAATTCCCTATTTCGAATATAAAATATTTACGGTGTATTGCGCAACAGATTTTCTCGATTCGCAGTGCTCACACCGGCCAGGCCGGTAGCCGTCTGACGGCCAGCATGGTTATATCATCAAACTGTTCGGCATTACCGATATGGTTTATAACTTCGGTTGAGATTTTATCCAGCAATTGCGAGGCGGAAGCGGCACCGGTCTTTAGCTGGGTCAACAGCTTTTTTTCATTGAAAAACGTTCCGTCGTTTGCACTGGCTTCGGTGACGCCGTCGGTATATCCAAAAAGAATTTCACCGGGATTGATGCGGGTCCGGTGAATTTCCAGTTTTGCATCAGGCCGGATGCCCACCGCAGGTCCGGTGGGCCCGAGTTGTTGGCGCACACCGCCGGAGGGATTGAGGATATATAGCGGATCATGGCCGCCGTTAATATAGGTCAGGACACCCGTATTTGGTTCAAGAACACCGAAAAATACGGTGGCGAACATGGCAAGTTCCTCATGGTTTTGAACGATGTAATCGTTGGTGAGTTGAATGGCTTTGAGGGCATTTGTTTCTGAGAGGGCAACTCCGGTTTCAACCGCCTCCGGGTTTGAGTGTCCGACGGCGGATACCTCATTGGCGCACTCCAGTCCGCTCAGGGTTGTCTGTCCGGAAAATATCCGGATCAGACTGCGGAAAAGCGCCATAAACAGTGCGGCACCGACCCCTTTATCGCACACATCGGCGATAACCAGGCCGACTGAACCGCCCGGAAGATCGAATGCATCATAAAAATCGCCTGCCACCTGTCTGGCCGGCATGAAAAAGGCCGAAAATTCCCAGCCGGCGTGCCGAGGCAGTTCTGAAGGCAGAAAATTGGCCTGCATCTTTCGGCCGGTCTCCAATTCCTTATTCAGCGCCAGAGAATAGGCTTCAACCTGCCGGAAACTTTTTTGGAGCGCTTCTTCGGCTTTTTTGCGTTCGCTGATAGCATCCGAGATTTGATGATACATCTGTTTGAAGGCCGATATGACTTCGCCCAGTTCGTCCTGGCGTTTAATGGACGCCGCGTAAAACTCAGGTGTTTTCCGATCCTTGCTGATGGCGTCGCCGGCCTGGATAAGATCGCCTCTTAACCTCAGAATCGGGGTGACGACGATCGGATCCAGTGCAATCCAAGCACCGGCTGTAACAAAGATGGAAATGATAAAGACCAGACCGGCGATGCGCAGAGTGTAGGCGATTAATTCGCGGCGTACCGAGGACGTATCCTGGCGCAGAACAAGCATGTAATTCCGGTTCAGATCTGTTTGCAGCCAGGCCGAATCGTATCGATGGCCGCCGGGGCCTCTGAAATTGCGGTCACCGCGGGCAACTACATCGGCATAGGTGAGCTCGGGCGGCTCGCCGAACATTCCGATTTTTTGGCCGTTGTCTCGATACAGGGCACCGCCGACGATATTCGGACAGCCGTGCAGGTGCTGCACCTGTCGATAGAACCCTTGATCGTTCATGTCCTCGCTGACAATGTTCATGATTACTTCGATCTGGGCCGAAGCGACTGTCCGGACCTGGTCAAGAAGATCCTGTTCGCGCTTCAGATATGAGGGAATAAGGATAATTGTTTCGATTGCGATAACACTGACAAAGACGTAGAATACAATTCTTCGAGAGAGCCGCGATCTGAAAGTCATGAAAAGCTTATTAAAGATGACCCGCATATTCAATGCCGTAATTTTAAAGAAAAAATTAGGGGAAACTAATCCGCTGGATAGCCGAAAAAGTTATAATAACAATAACTTGCGATCGCTTGCCGCCTAACCGGTAATATCATCGTTCAATGGTACAGTTTTGTCGATCTAAGTTAGTTTTCATTACGGCAGCGGCTTTGCGAGAGGTAATTTTTGGTCAACCATGACATGCACTGTTGCTTCTGCCTTACCCTGCTTGATGCCGCTTGCGCCTTGACTTGGAACTGCAAACCCTCTACAGTGCCGTTTTTATCCGGCTAGCAAACGGTATTGTCTTTCAATATAATCAGCGGCATCTGAATTGCGAGCCGGATGTCAAATAATTCCTCTGGATTTGGCCCTTTTCATCTCATTGACCGAGGCACAATTGAAAAGAGTTTTAAAAATAGCCGTACGCGAGTTGGTTGAATACGTGTGCCGTTCCGGTGACCTGGAGATTGCATTTGCGGGTTCACGCCGGTCGGTCGAGGCCATCCGGGCTCATCAAACTATTCAGAGATCGCGACCGGAGGATTACCTTGCGGAAGTCCCGGTGGACTATCAGCACGAAACCGATGAAATGATTATCAGCATTGGCGGACGGATTGACGGCGTTTACACCGGCGGGGGATCGGAATCAGATCGGATCGTGATCGATGAAATCAAGACCACCGACAAAAGTCGCGCGCAAATCGAACAGTCGGCCAACCTGATGCACTGGAGCCAGGCCAAGTTATACGCCTTCATGTACGCTGCCCGGCACGGACTGGAGGCCATCGATGTTCAGTTGACCTATTTTCAATTTGATTCGGGTGACACCTGGCAGCTCAAGCAAACAGTAATCTTCGCTGAACTGACGCAATTTTTCCAAGAGCTTATCGAAAAATATCTGAGTTGGGCGCTGGCGGTTAACAAGTGGTGCCGACTACGTGAAGCAACCATCCGGAGGCTTGAATTTCCGTTCGCCTCCTATCGACCGGGGCAGCGTAAAATGGCGGTTGAGGTTTACCGGGCGATCAGCGCGGGTGAGCAGCTTCTCGTCCAGGCGGCAACCGGCATCGGAAAGACAATGGCGGTTGTTTTTGCAACCGTCAAGGCGATGGCCGAAGCAACAACATCCAAGATTTTTTATTTGACCGCCCGAACGACGGGACGCACGGTGGCAGAGCAGGCATTTGCAGAATTGAGAGATCGCGGGCTGCGCATCAAGTCCCTTACCCTGACGGCCAAAGACAAGATATGCTTCAATCCTGATAAGAACTGCAACGGACATGAGTGTGAATATGCCCGGGGTTATTACGATCGCCTCAATCCCGCCCTTGCGCATATATTTGAACAGGATGCCCTGACGCGTGAATATCTCGAGGCTGTCGCCATACAGTACCGTTTGTGCCCGTTTGAATTGTCGCTGGAACTGTCATTATACGCCGACTGTATCATCGGCGATTACAATTATGCTTTTGATCCGCGGGTCTACCTGAGACGCTTTTTTATCGAAACCGGCAACGACTATACTTTTTTGATAGACGAAGCCCACAACCTGGTCGACCGGTCCAGAGAAATGTTTTCAGCCGAGATCCGCAAGCAATCCTTTCTGGATGTGCGTCGGAGTGTTAAAGGTAATCTTGCAGATGTCTATAAAAGTTTAGGGAAAATCAACACATGGATGCTCAAGGCGCGCAAGGGCGATGAAGCTTCCGGAGACGGGTGGGCCGACAGACAGCAGCCGGAGGGCGTGTATCCTTTGCTCAGGCGATTTTTGAAACAGGCGGAGAATTGGCTTACGCGCAATGAGAAGACACCATTCAGAGAGAATCTGCTTGACCTGTATTTCACTGTCACCGGGTTTGTTCGGGTCGCGGAGCAGTATGACGAGAACTATGTGACCTGCTATGAGTGGTTGAAAAAAGATTTGAGGATCAAACTGTTCTGCATCGATCCTTCCGGTCAGTTGGCCGAAGCATTAAATCGCTGCAAAGCGGCGGTCTTCTTCTCGGCCACAATGACGCCGGTGGATTACTTTAAAAATATTTTTGGCTGTCGGCAGTCGGCGACCCACCTCATACTGCCGTCACCTTTTCCTACCGAAAGGCTGGGTTTGTTTATTGCCGACAGAATATCGACCCTGTATCGGCAGCGCGAAATGACAGCCACGGAAGTCACCCGGATAATTACGACACTGGTGAAACAAAAGAAAGGCAATTATCTTCTCTATTTCCCTTCCTATGCCTACATGCTGATGATTCGTGAAGCTTTTGAAGTCGAGAGCTCTGAAACTGATATCATTATCCAGACTCAGGAGATGAGCGAGTCGGCCAGGGGCGAATTCCTGGCACGGTTTTCCAAGAATAACCCCCAAACCCTGGTTGGTTTTGCAGTCATGGGCGGAATATTCGGTGAAGGCATTGATCTGGTCGGCGAACGACTGTGCGGGGCGGTGATCGTGGGCGTCGGGCTCCCAGGCATTTCACTGGAAAAGGAATTGATCCGGGAACATTTCGCCAAGCGGCTGAACGCCGGCTTTGAATTCGCTTATATGTACCCCGGCATCAATCGTGTCCTGCAGGCTGCCGGACGGGTCATTCGATCGGATAAGGACCGCGGGGTCGTGCTGTTGATCGATCATCGCTTCGGCACCCGGCGTTACAAAGCATTGCTGCCCAGGGAATGGAATCCGGTCAGGATCCACAGCCCGCAACAGCTCGGTGATCATCTGGTCAGGTTCTGGTGAAATCAATATACGAGTCTGTTTGCATTTTTCCATAAAAATGACTAGCTTTACTTTAACGTGGAAATCCTGGTCCTCTAGACCTTGATTCTTTACAATACCGATCTTGCGGGGCAAAAAAAATGATACGCAAGCAAATAGTCATAATGGTCGTCATCTTATTGTTTCCGGCTATTTCAGCGGCGGATATTTATGTCTGGACCGACGCCAACGGTATTAAACACTTCAGCAATCTCCCGCCACCCGATGATGCCGGCGCCGTAAAGATATTGAAGGAAGAAAAACGTGGTGAAACGGCCGATCGACAAAGTGAAACTGTTCAGCAGCGGGCGTCGAAAGTTGAAACAACCCGCGTTGCAGAACAGCCCCGAACTTCCAAACCGACCGACAAGCCAGCAGCCGAACAAAATAAGGCGGAAGCATTGATTCAAAACGAAAGAACACTTTTGGAGAACAGACTCGCTCAATTAAACAGTGAACTCGAAGCAGCGGAGACCGCCAGGGGCAGAGGATCCAGCTATGATTATGAAGAGTGGACAAAAAAAATAGAGGGATTAAAGACTGCCGTAAGAAGGGAAATCGAGCGATCCGACATCAGAATTCAGCAGATTCGCGAAAAATACGGTGTTCAGTGATCCGGTCGATGAAGCCGGGGTCTGCCGTTGAACTACTTTAGCCGGCCATCTCTTTCCGCCCGGGGTAATTTAGCCAGCTGACGGCACGCTGTGTAAAATTGCCTGAGATCGTTATTATTGCTTTCCAGTAGCCGCAGAAACTCCGGAACAAGATCATAATAGGCGGCAACCGACAATAGCTTGGCATTGTTCAGGGATGTATTGAACCAGGCTTCATAGGCTGAGTTTGCATCCCAGTTCAATTTTAGGTGTTCATATTCGGTTCTCAAGCGCCGAAAAACAGATGCTTTCTGAAGTCTTTTCTTCCCCGGCGGGATATCCTGGCGGTACAAAGAATCCAGCTCGAAACGGTATCGCTTCACCAGATCAACGAAATGCCGGTGACGCACACGGTGTGCCAGATATTTTTGCAAGCCTTTGGGATTGTTGGAATAAATCATCCAGCGCTGCAATCCGGCCTGCTCAACTGTGGAAGCAAAACTTTCATTGAACGTGGTATCGTCACGCACATATAAGACCTGATGGGCCAATTCGTGAAAAATAAGGGCCGCCACCTGGTACTCGTCACGCTGGATAAAAGTACTAAGCACCGAATCTTCAAACCAGCCCAATGTCGAATAGGCCGTGGCGCCGCCGACATAGACATCATATCCATTTTTCTTCAGTTTTTCTGCATAGGAAATCGCGTGCGACCTGACGTAATAGCCGCGGTATGCGGCCCGGCCAATGACAGGATAAGACCAGGTTTTGGCGGTGAGTGAAAATTCAGGGGCCGCATAGACGTTCCAGGCCACATATGGGCGATTCAGTTCGATGTAAGTCCGGTAGTGATTGTTGACCGGAAGAAAAAGCTCGTTTTCGGCAAATTCTCGGATTTCAAGGATGCGCTCGAGTTTACCTTTTAACTCGGTGGCGGTGTGCGGGTCGGCGATAAGTTGTTTTATTGATTGTCGGCTGTTGAGGATTTTGGCATGGCCGTTGATGATATGGCCGTAGTATTGCATGGATTCACACCCTGTCAGTGTGATCACCAACACGATGCAAAAAACCAATCGGCGAACAGAGAATGCGGTCGGCATCGATTTTCTCGGCAACAGGATGACCATAATTTCAAACCGTATGAATATCGTGTTAATATCAGCGTGAAGTTGCCGATAATAAACCCGGTATATAATTATGGATTGACATTGGGCTCTTGACCCTGTATCGGGAAAGTATTAAGCTATACTATCACATTCGACGAATCATTCAAATATTTGCTGTGATGCAGGTCAGGTCTGAGGGGTATTTCTTATAACCGCTGCGGTGATCGTGTCGGCAGTTTCACGGCCGCCAAAAGATATCCGGCAGCGCACAAAGATGGAGGAAAACATGGCTGTTAAAATTCTCATTAAACGCAAGGTTAAAGCTGATCAGGCCAGGGAAATGATACCGCTCTTCAGGCAGATGCGAGCACTTGCAACCAATCAACCCGGATACATTTCAGGTGAGACGTTAAAACGGCTTGATACGCCCGACGAATTTCTTGTTATCAGTACCTGGCATTCATCGGACGACTGGAAGAACTGGCTCGAAAGTTCGACAAGAAATGAAATCCAGCAAAAGATCGATGAACTGCTCGGGGGGCAGACAACATACGAAATCTATCATTACGGTTTCTCGGAATAACGCCAAGACACCGCCGGGGAAAACAGATAGATAATACCGGGCACAATCGGCCGACTTCCGTTTCAGATTGATAGTGGATTGAATCTTGCGGTACCTATGGGAAAGGCGCCGCCTGCCGGCAAAATTGCATTCAGCAGCCAATTTAATCGTGGATGCTATTCTTCCGAAAGGCTCGCTAAAAAATACGTCACAGTTCAATGACACGATCCATCCCGCCAGCGTCGCACGTCAGCTTGATAGCTTGTTATTGATCCGCCGCCTTGCTGTGTGAGCGCTTGTAATGAAAATGTAAAATTTACTCATCACGAATCCTAAGATAACGATCAAATTCTCCTCACAACCATTTCGAGTCAATCAACTTTTGACATCGTCAGACTACATTCCCCATTGAATTTCCTAACTAATGTGTAGGGGCGGAATCCAAACGGCTCGACTGAGCTCGTCGAATTCCACCCATACAACAGTGGATGAAACCGCTGTATCAATTATAGCGGTTGCCATAAATACGTTCCGTTTGAGCCATTACAAAATAAGGAGATTCTTATGACATTTCCAGGTAAAAGTAGTTTGTGACAAACGCTATAAATGGAAAATTTTTTTGAGAACTGCCGTATATAACGGCCAACCTGTAAGCTGTGGCACCAACCTCAGACGCCGGCAACGCTGGACCACCAGGGCTTTTTTGTTGCTGATCCAACGCTGGATTTGAATATTTCGGCTGAATCGGATATAATTATGTATAGATTTGCGATTTTGATTATGTTTTCGAAATTCCATCGGGTTGCACAAGCGGGTATATCAGGAGCGCCCATGCGGTTGCGTATATTTGTTATTGGAGCGATTCTTATTGTGATCTGCATTTTTGCAGATTCGGTCCGGGCTCAGGCCCTGAGTGGAGATCAATTGCTTTTTATGCTGAAAGGCGAGTCGTCCACCAAGTATCAGACGAATGTAAATCGATACAGGGCGATGGGATACATTCAAGGCCTGCTGGATTCGTACACTGTATTCAGTACCAGAGATCCTAGCTTGAATATATACTGCATGCCGTTGAAGGGGGTGTCGAGCTCTCAAGCCCGAAAGGTTATCGTTAAATGGCTTGAGGAGCATCCGCAAAGACTGAATGAGCAAGCAAGAATCCTTGTATTTCATGCCCTGCTTGAAGCGTATCCGTGTATCACCAATAAATCATCTCCCAAATTTGACCAACCCTGGACGTTTACCCCTCCACAGCAGAACTAAGGGTTCACGAAGAAATAAATTCACAGTTTAGCGAGCCGATACATCTCCTTTGAGCATTTTAGTGAGCGGATGCATCCCGTCCGACAGTGTTGCCCGTCAAGTAAATAGCTTACCATTCGCCTTGTGCCTTGCCACGGGGGTGCCCCGACTCCCGAAAATGTAAAGTTATTTCTTCACGAACCCTAAGCCGAACCCATCATCTCTTTTTTTTGCCACTGTTTGTGGCTTACAATCGGCACCGGCATCTTCCGTCCGGTTGTTAAAAATTATTTGATAAGTTATTAAATTTATATTAAAATTCTAGTCTCGTCCTTTCAAATACCATCGGCGGAAAACCAGGATGATCGTAATAGTTCTGCCACTACGACACAAAGGCGCAAATGAGGGAATATGAAGTTTAAATTTTTTAACGTGCCTGTCATTAAAAACGGCATCAAAAGAATTACGTTAAACCTTTGTGGCACAGTGCCATCGTAGCTGAATCATTACGGATGATCAAAATGGATGCCCGGTAAGTGGGCACCTGCAAATCAAGGATATTATGTTTGTGTTCCGAAGGAGCAAAACGATGTGCAAGCGTAAGCGATTTTTAAGCCTGGGGCTGCTCTTTGCGATAATTTTTTTCATCGGATCCTGTGGCGGTAATAAACTGAAGGTTGCCCCCGTCGATAAAACCCAAAATCCCGGTAAACTCATTCAAAGATTGGAAAAAGATATTGCCAATGCCGGCAGGGATCAGGTAAACGTGTTGGCACCGGTCTGGTTTGCAAAATCCGAGTCATCTTTGAAGGCTGCTCGCGAGGGCCTGAACCGGGGTGACCAAACGGCCGAACTACTGGAACATATCGCCAGGGGACGTGCTCAACTCCTTACCGCCCGAGAGAAGTCGCAAATTTCACGTGCCACGCTCTCTTCTGTAATTGAAAACCGCGAACTGGCCCGCACCGCAGGTGCAAACACGCTTGTTGATGATTACATGCGCGTCGAGGAGCGGTTTCTGAATCTGACACGAGCAGTTGAGAAAGACAATTTGCTGTACGTAAAAAAAAATCGCGATCAGGTTGCGGAAGAATACCGCAAGCTTGAAATACGGGCCATCAAAATTCGGACGATCGGCGAAATCCGCAAACGGTTGAATCGAGCAAAGCGCCAAAGAACAGATAAAATCGCACCGCAGTCCTATGCCAAAGCACGCAAGCTTCTGCAGGATGCCGATGATTTTATAACCCACCATCCGCATAGGAAAGAAGAAATGCAGCGCAAGGCGAACCTGGCTCTTTTTCATGCGCAAAGACACCTGGAAATTGCCGAGCAGGCAAAAATTATCAAAAAAATGGCACCTGAGCCGGTCATTCTGTTGATCGAGAGCCAACTCTTCAAAATATCCGCAAAACTCTCGGCACCGGACATGCGCGATCATTCCTTGGATACCCAGGTGGAAAATATCGTCGGTACAATAACTGCTCTGCAATTTGAACATTCAGCGATAATTGAAAAAGCAAATGAACAACGGGCGCTGACGGAATTACTGCAAAAGCAAGTTGTCGCTTTAGGGGGAGATCCACAGGCAGAACAGACGGCCAGGCAACGGCTGATTGCGGAAAAACGCTTCAACGAGTTATTTCAAAAAGTGCGAGCTTACTTTGAGCCGGATGAAGCCAAAATTCATAAAAGACAAGGTCAGGTGGTCATTCGGCTGAAGGCCATTGAATTTGCGGTGGGCCAGAGTGTGATTCGTCCCCAAAACTATCCCCTACTGAGCAAAGTCCAGCGGGTGATCCGAACATTTGACGACGTGGATGTTATTATCGCGGGACATACAGACAACACAGGCTCCGAAGAGGTGAACGAACACCTATCCGAGCAGCGGGCTGATGCGCTGAGGAATTATCTGGTGGCGAAAGAGACGCTGGCATATGATAAGATCATTGCCGTCGGCTACGGGTCGACACGACCGCTGGCATCCAACAAAACTAAAAAAGGTCGCTCCATCAATCGCCGGATCGACCTGATCATCACACCCTATTTCGAATCGGTTTCCGGCGGTAAGGTATCGCTCAAAAATAACTTCACGAATTAACCAGCCGATGCATCTCCTCTGGGCATTACATACGCTGATGCATCTTCTCTGAGCCTTTAATGTGTTGATGTACCCCGTCTGGCTGCATTGCGCGCCGGTAAAATAGCTTGCGATTTGCCCTCCGCGCGCCTTGCCAGGCGGATGTCTCGATTCGCTAAACTGTAAATTCATTTATCCCCAAACCCTGAGCGTCGGTAAAGGAGGCAGATATGTGCGGCCGATTTGTCAGACACAGTTCCTTGAGCCTGATCGAAAAAACGTTTAACATTGACAGCGTGGAAGCCGAGGCGGCATCCAGCTACAACATTGCACCAACCCAAAATGTATTGGCCGTGATCCGCAACGGTGAGCGACGCTTGACGAGCCTCCACTGGGGGCTGGTCCCCTTCTGGGCCAAGGATCGTTCAATCGGCAGCCGACTCATCAATGCGCGGGCTGAAACGGTTGCGGAAAAACCAAGCTTTCGCAATGCCTTCAGGAAACGGCGCTGCCTGATCGTGGCAGACGGATTCTACGAGTGGAAAGGTGAAAAAGGCCACAAGCAGCCGTATTACCTGACGCTGCCGTCCGGCGGACCCTTCGCCTTTGCCGGTTTGTGGGAGATCTGGCATGGCGATGATGCTGCCTATCATTCATGTACGATTGTGACCACAGCGGCCACCGAAAGTGTCCGCAACCTCCATCATCGCATGCCGGTAATTTTGCGTCCACAATCCCACGATGCCTGGTTGGATTCGACCGACTAGGATGTCGAACAGTTAAAGCAAATTCTGCGGCAAGGGTACTACCGCAAGCTTGACTATTATGCGGTGGCCAAAAGAGTCAATGCCGTTAAAAACAATGACCCGGCCTGTATCGAGCCGATCGATTCCCAGCGGTAAAAGACGAAGGATTCGCTTGTTCGATTTGCCAACCAGCAAAATGGTATTTATGTTCTGAACATGGCGGATACGATCCGCATGATTCATATGGAAAGGCGGCTCCTTCAAATGATAGCTGACAATCACGTTGCATTGAATTGGATCAACGACGTTGAAAATGAGAACAATACCCATCCACCTGTCGTAGGCAAACCGGAGCGCAGCTCGGATGAAATGCTGCTCGATGCTTACTCGCGGGCTGTAATTCATGTTGTCGAAGCCGTCGGTCCGGCGGTGGTGAGTATTCAGCCGCGCAAAACGGCCAACAGGCGTGAACCGGAAGAAACCGGCAGTGGATCCGGTGTTGTGATCGCCCCGGACGGTTATATCCTAACCAACGATCATGTCGTTCAAACCGAATCGCGCTATTCCGTGACGCTAACCGACGGAACCACCCTGAATGCTTTCAGGGTGGGAAACGATCCGGCCACCGATCTGGCGGTGATTCGAGCGGATGCATCCTACCTGCAGTGCTCCAGCCTAGGAGACGCCTCCCGCCTGCGTGTCGGACAGTTGGCGATTGCCATGGGCAATCCCCTCGGTTTTCAATCCACTGTATCAACCGGCGTGGTCAGCAGCCTCGGCCGGGCTTTGCGAAGGCGCGAAGGCAGGTTGATAGAGAATGTCATTCAGCATACCGCACCGCTTAATCCAGGTAGTTCCGGGGGACCTCTGGTTGACTCCACCGGTAAAGTGATCGGCATCAACACGGCCATTATTGCCATGGCTCAGGGTATCGGTTTTGCCGTACCGGCCAACACCGCCCAGTGGGTCGTATCGCAGTTGCTGACTTACGGCAGGGTGCGGCGGGCTTACCTGGGGATCGCGGGGCAGCAGCGACCCCTTCATCGCCGCTGGATCCGCTACCATAACCTGTCACGGGATCAGGTGGTCGAAGTGCTATCGGTCGAGCCCAGCGGTCCGGCCGGAAAAGCCGGTATAAGAGTCGGCGATCTTATCGTTGCGGTGAGCGGTCAGGACGTTTCCAGCGTGGATGACCTGCACCGTTTTCTGGTAGAGTGGCCGATCGGCAAAGCAATCACGCTCACCGTAGTTCGCGGCAAAAGTCGCAAGATTCTGGATGTCGTACCGACTGAAGCTGCGACACGCTAGTTCACCTCTTAATAACTTTTGTCTAAATCCCCGCAGAAATAATTACTCCGATCCAGGTCATGTCCTACTTTACCAGGTTTAAATGCTTGGCCCGGTCGTATAGTATTTTGGCCAAGCGCATAGTCGCGGCGTCGATCATCCGACCGTCAACCGACGCTACCCCTCGGCCCTGGGCTTCCGCTTCGTCATAGGCCGCCAGTACCTTGCGTGCCCGTTCGATATCCTCAGCGGATGGTGAAAACACGTCGTTGATTGTATCGATCTGATCCGGATGGATGGCCCATTTACCGTCACATCCCAGGGCGCAGGCCATGACCGTTGAACGGCGGAGTCCGTCCAGGTCCCTGAAATTGCCGTAAGGGGTGTCAATGGCCATCAGACCATGGGCTTTGGCCGCCATGACGATCCGGCTCAATGTGAAATGCCAACGGTGACCGGGATATAGCGTCTCTTCCTTTTCGCCGTGACCGGATATTGAGACCAGTCGTGCGCCGATGGAAGCCGAGAAGTCCGCCACGCCGAAAACCAGCGCTTTGAGACGCCGGCTGGCCCCGGCAATTTCGGATATTCGCTCGAGGCCTACGGCCGATTCGATGATCGCCTCGATACCGATACAGTTGGTCAAACGCTTGTTCAATTCAATCCCGTTTAACAGACGGTCGGCAAAATGGACATCGCCGCTGTGATCGACTTTCGGGATCACGACCCCATCCAGCTGCCGGCCGGCTTCCTCGGCCACCGACAAAAGATCCCGGTAGCCAAAAGGCGTTTCCAGCCCGTTGATGCGGGTGGTAACGCATTTATCCTGCCAATCGATGGAGAGCAGAGAGCGGACGACCAATTTGCGGGCGTTCTCCTTTTCGTCCAGCGGTACGCTGTCTTCCAGGTCAAGCATGACAACGTCCGCTTGGCTCCGGGCGGCTTTGTGATGCATTTTTTCGACATGACCGGGAACAGAGAGCACGGTTCTTCTGGGCTTCATGGTTTACCTTCCTTTGGGCAATTTAGGTCATTTTATCGCTCTTCGATAACGTTTTTATCTTTTCCGGTCGTTTTTAACCCCAAAGACACAAAGGACACAAAGAAAAAGGAAAAATAAGGGCAAAATCTTTGTGCCCTTTGTGTATATTTTGTGAATATCGGTTTTTATACCGCCTTGTCCGGAGATCGTCATCGTCACTTGCATATTTCAAGCGCAGGGGCTAGCGGTTTATGGAAAGCTCGTATCAGCTTGTCAATTCAGGCTAGCAGGCAGCGTCCGTTTGACAACAGAGACGCATTATCATATTAACGATTGTTTTCCAATCCGCATAATTCGCATCATATGCCGAATATATCGCGGAGACGATCGACGGAAATCCTTTAAAATGGTGAGGTACAATTGATCGTTCGATTCGGCTTAATTTGTCTCATCCCTTTGATGATTTACGGGTGTGCTCCGGAAAAGGGCTCACTCGTTGATAGTGCACAAATTCGGAAAAGCACCTGGAAAGAACATCGCGCCAGTCCCATAATTGTCCAGGGGCCGCCCGGCGCTTGGAATGAATACCGGGCAGATACGGGCGGCAGCCTGCTCTATTTCCAAAGACGGTGGCACCTGTATCACAGCGGTGAAGATGTCGCCGGCGTCAACCGCATCGGGGTCCACCTGTCTTCCGGCGAAAATCTTGCCGGACCCTGGCTGACCGCAAAAGAGAATCCTCTTCTGGGTCCTGGATCGCCGAAGACATGGGACGACATGCAGGTTGCCCACCCGTCTGTGTTTGTATACAAAGGAGAGCTGTGGATGTATTACGGCGGCTTCGACGGAACCACCTGGCGAATCGGATTGGCTAAATCCCGCGACGGTGTCATCTGGCAAAAGATCGCTGGCAATCCGGTATTCGGACCTGGCAAAAGCGGTGCCTGGGATGCAGCCGGTGTCGGCCACCCATCGGTGATTCATGACGGCAGCCGCTTTGTTCTTGCCTTCCGTGGATGGGCAGAAGGTGAGGTAGATATCCACAGCCGTATCGGTATCGCCACCAGCGCCGACGGCCTTAAATGGACCCGGCTGCCCGGCAACCCTGTTCTGGGTTACGGCAGATCCGGAAATTGGGACGCTTACGGTCTGCTGGCTCCGAGATTGTGGATCGAGGCCGGTACGTATTATCTGAATTATTCGGGAAAAGACGCCCGAACGCGAATGAGCAGTATCGGACATGCCTATGCCGCTGAACTGGGCGCCTGGACCAAGAGTCCCAACAATCCGATGATCGACCACACCAAGATCCGTTATCATGAAGTCGAGTGGGCTACCCCGATGAAGCTCGAGAAGAACTGGTTTTTATTCGCCACCGCGTATTTCGACGGCGGTGTGACCACCCTCTGGGAGAAGAACCGTCAATAGGCGGGATTACGAAAGGCAGGATCGACGCTGACAACACTTTCAAAGACTGCCGGCCGTCATCTGCGGGCGGTCAGCGCTTAGGGCTCGCTCAAAAATAACTTCACATTTTAGTGAGCCGATCCATCCCGCCTGGCCTTCTGTGTTGCTCGTCGGTTAAATAGCTTGCTATTCGCCCTCCTCGCGCCTTGCCATGCGGGCGCCTCGACTCCCAAAAATGTAAAGTTATTTCTTCGCGAACCCCAATTTCTTCCAGGGGTAGCGGTCTTCGGTCACCGGTGACCAGAACAGATTGCCGGAGTACCGCCAGGGATCGAGCACCATGCCCTGCTCAAATGCGTTTCCTCCGGCCGTGATGACGACACTGTTGTGTTCGCGCAGTTCACTGCCGCGGTAGGCCACAGCCCAGTGAAGTCGATAGTATTTCAATTCCAAGGCTCGGAGCCGCTGCAGGAGATCTTCGGCCCAATGATAACAAAGGCCGCGATCTTTAAGGTTTAACCGAACCAGCACATTGTGCAGAATCGGTGGGCGGACCAGGTGATACTCCTGTGCCAGAAAGGTTGAATATCCAATCGCAGTTTCCGCCACCCGTCTGGCTTCGCCGCTGTCTGAACCCGGCCCCAAACCGGCCAGGGCTTTAGATAGTTCTTCCACACGCTGCCAATAGGTGTTTTCGGTCCTTGGTCCGGCCGGGCTGCTACTGCCGACCGACAGCGTGTGCACGCCGGCGCAGCCACCGATGGCGCAGATGATTGCCAGTAAAATTAAACTAAAGGTTGCAGCATGCACGCTGCTTCTGACGCCGCTGTGCTTTCGTGACGGGCAGGCACCGGCGTTCGTAAAACGACAAAAGGCAGCGGCTGTTTTTTCATAGGCGTTTAACAACTTCATATCGACAAATTTTTATTGATCTCAGACAGCTTTTTGTTCTTACCTTGAAAGAGGATCTACGGGTCACGAGTTGCGAGTTTATAAAGGAAACCATCCTGCTGACAATCGAATACCGCGCGCAAGCCGGATTGTCAATTTCTGCTTTTCAATGCGTGACACTTATTGCCGCACTTGAGCTAAATTCTATCTTGACACAGGGTCGGAAGTTCTTTATAATTTTTAGTTCATTATAGAAACCCTGGCCCTATGGGCCAGGTCAGAGTTCAATAGGCTCTGCCTTTTGAACGACTCATTTGCTACAACTAAAGCTTGAGTTGCCCCACAACTTAAGCCAAGGAGT
>Ga0126331_1000233_pt1 | contig 21973 bp, 15 predicted proteins | sample InaspJWI98metaG_FD_96379 | JGI IMG/M metagenome (GOLD analysis project Ga0126331, IMG submission 96379) | Marine gutless worms symbiont microbial communities from Oahu, Hawaii - Inanidrilus sp. 2 OAHU.JWI-98 metaG | ecosystem: Host-associated > Annelida > Digestive system > Unclassified | place... | reverse complement strand
GTTAAGGATCGTTGAGCTGGCCGCAGCCGCCGAGGTCGGCATTGTGGTTAAGCTGGGCGGCAGTGAAGCCCTTACGGATATCCGGCTGGCCAAGATGCTCGGCGCCACCGCCGTATTAGGTCCCATGATTGAGTCGAAGTTCGCGCTGGAAAAGTACCTGGAGTTGTGCGGGCGTACGTTTCAGGCCGATGAGGATGTCAAATACCTGATAAATATTGAAACAGGTGCGGGGTGCAGCCGAATTGAAGAAATCACCTCAGCCTATAACGTCGATATGCTGGATACCGTAGTGCTGGGCCGCACGGATTTGTCCCAGTCCATCCAGGCCAGCGATGTCAACGCGCCTGAAATACTGGTCCTGGCGCAGGAGCTATTCGCCAAATTAAAACAGCGCTCGATTCGATGCCTGGTGGGAGGCGGCATCACGCCCAAAGCGGTGTCGTTTTTAGAAGCGCTCGACGGGCTGGTGGACGGTTTTGAAACGCTGAAGGTGGTTTTCGGCGATTACGGCAAGGCTAAACACAACCTGGCCGAGGGGATCCAAATGGCCCTGGAATACGAACTGAAATGGTATCAGCTCAAGCAGCAGTATTATGAAGGACGGTTGAAAGAGGACGCCAAGAAGATCGATCGTTTGTCTACTCAGGTGTAGTTCATTGTCATTAAATTCAGGGCTCCTGATCTGGCGTAAATTCAGATTCAACATATTTTAATAAAGAATCCGAACCTTGAGGGCATATTAAAGATGAACGTTGAACATCGAATAATGCATCCTACTATTTATAATAAAGACAAAGCGAAGTGCCTTTCACATTCGACGTTCTACGTTGAGCGTTCGATGTTCGATGTTCAAATTGTTGCATCTGAAATTACACTGCTTATTTGCTGCAAATTTTGTAGTCCCTTGCAATATTGAGTTGTCGTTCCCAAAGATATCGAAAAAGGAGTTCGCAATGCGGATTAAACACGTCGAAGCCCTTAACCTTGTCGTCCCCACGCAAGTAGACAAAAAACCCATCAGCCTGGCCTACGATGAGCATCTGACAAAAATCGTTTTCGACAGTTACAAATCCACTCTCGTAAGGATCACCACCGATGATGAGGTAACCGGGGTGGGAGAGTGCCTGGCGAAGCTCACCCCGAGGGCCATCAGCGCCATTATCGAGGATGCCTTCAGGCCCATCCTCGTCGGGCAGGATCCTCTCGACGTGGAGCCCATTTGGGAGATGATGTACGCCATGATGCGGCACAGGGGGCACTCAAAGGGTTTCATGATCGAGGCCATGAGCGGTGTCGAGATCGCCCTATTTGACCTCATCGGAAAAGCATTGGAGCTTCCCGTACACAAACTTCTGGGCGGCTGCTTTCGCAAGCGCCTGGATGCCTATGCTTCTTCCTTGAGGCTCAGAGACACCGAAACCATCGTAAAGGAGGCCGTTGGTTACGTGACGCAGGGCTTTACCGCCATAAAAATGAAGGTAGGCCGCGGTGAGGAGGAAGACATCAAGAGGGTTGCGGCGATAAGGGATGCGATCGGATACGACATTCAGCTGACGGTCGATGCCAACTGCGCTTACAACATAGCGACGGCCATTAAAATGGGCAGGGCGTTGGAGAAATACGGGGTATACTGGTTCGAGGAGCCAATTCCCCCGGATGATATAGAGGGCTACGTCAAGTTATCCAACTGCCTGGACATCCCCATCGCCGCCGGGGAGACCGAATTCACGCGGTACGGCTTCAGAGACCTGATAGCCAAGAGGGCCGTGGACATCGTCCAACCGGACATCTGCAGGGCAGGTGGATTTCTTGAGTGCAAGAAAATAGCCGCCATGGCAAGTGCATACAATATCCCTTACGCGCCCCATACGGGCGGTGAATCCGCCGTGGGAATCGCCGCCTCTATCCAGCTGGCGGCTGCCATCCCCAATTTTCTCACCTATGAGTACATGCGCAGCGACTGGTCGGAGACCCATCCGAACCCCTTGAGGGAAAGCTTGACCTTGGAGCCTGTGGAGAAGTTCGCCGATGGGTACATAGAAGTTCCGGATAAACCGGGGCTCGGCATAGAGCTGAACGAAGATATCGTGTCAAAGTATCTGGTGAATGTTTAATTGCATCAAAATCTTAAGCCTTGAATAAAGCACCTGACACCTCGTATGAAACTCTGCCCGGCCTGAACAGTGAAAAGATTGAACGTCGAACATCGAACGTCGAACATCGAACGTCCAATATTGATGACGCTACGCTTTATCTATTTTAAATTGACCGTTCGACACTGAGGCGCACGACAGGCCGTTCGACACTGAGGCGCACGACAGGCTGTTCGACACAGTCCTTAGATCCTGAGGCTCACGACAGGACGTTCGACACAGTCCTTAGATCCTGAGGCTCACGACAGGCCGTTCGACACAGTCCTTAGATCCTGAGGCTCACGACAGGCCGTTCGACACAGTCCTTAGATCCTGAGGCTCACGACAGGACGTTCGACACAGTCCTTAGATCCTGAGGCTCACGACAGGCCGTTCGACAGTCCTTAGATCCTGAGGCTCACGACAGGCAGAATTCATTATTCAATGTTGGACGTTCAATGTTCGATGTTCAATCTTTATAATACCAGTTTGCCCTTTTGCACCAGGAGTTGCTTGTCTGCCATAACGGTCGGTTTTAACATCAGTCCATCTAGGTGAATACTGCTTCGGACCACCCCACCCAGAGATTCATTGTCTCCGATTGCGAAATGAACGGTTCCGGCAAGCTTTTTGTCTTCTGCCAGATTTCCGATCAAGCGTGCATTGGGGTTTGTCCCAATGGCAAATTCCGCAATGTTGCGCGCAGTCGCATCTTTTTCGAACATGTTCTCTATGAATCGAACATCTTCAATTCCGCCGGAGACCGAGACGACTTCTCCGTTCTTAACCTCGAGGTTCAAGGGCTGGCTCAGCTTTCCGATACCGTCCATGGAATAATCAAACACCAATGTTCCGTTCATTGTCCCTTCGACCGGGCAGGTTGGTGCCTCGCCGGGCGGCAGAGTGGCAAACCCGTAGTCTTCATGGAAAAAACCGTCGAGGGCAAAGGCCTTGCGCCCGGCGACACTGAAGGTGACATCCGTCCCTTCATCCGATTGCACGGTGATATCAACCGCACCGGCCAGGGCTTCAGCGTAGGATTGCGTGGTTACCCTTAATTTTTGAAAGTCGACGGTCATACCGCCTTTTATCATCATATCTTCTGTGACGCCCCTCAGTATGATCACTCTGGCACCGGCATCAAAGGCTTCGAGCCTGGCACGTGTGTGGGTGATGGCATGGGTCGTTGGCGCAAAAACGATGTCGGCGGCTTTCATTGCGGCTGCAATTGTTGCCGGTGGTTCACTGCCATGTTCGCCTGTCAGCGGTAAAATGGCGATGACAGTTTCGGCGCCCAAACCACGGCATGTCATTGCAAAGGCTTTGCCTACCCTCAGCTTTTCGGCATCCGTAACCACAAGCACCGAATCTTTGTATTTAACCCGTATAACTTCTCTGGCCAGTCTTTCCGCAGATGCGATCAATTCGAGATCATGCATGTAAGATTTCCTCCTGAAGTCTATTTTTGAAACGATATTCGTCTTGATTATTTAAACCCGACCCGGATAAATTGAAAATTGAAGATTGAAGATTGAAGATTTATGGTATCGCTCGCGCAGCGCAGGCACTTGCGCCGCGTGTCGCTCTGTCTTTTTGAACATCGAATAATGATGTCGCTCCGCTCCGCGATTTAACTTCAATTGTTCTCAAAATCCGATATCAAACCTTGAATGACGATTTCTATTTCTGTTTCATTTCAGCCCTTCGACTCCGCTCAGGACCGTGAGCCTGTCTAACGGCCGTTATGAACTCGTAGCTGAAAACTAAATTAATTCTTTTGCGTCCTTTAAATTTTCATTCTTTATGATTCTCGCCAAATTCTCGAACAGCTATTCTTTCATGTCAGTGGTCCGTTTCTTACCTTTTCCCATTCTCCATTCGATGTTGGACGTTCAATGTTCGATGTTCATTTTTTTTAAGCGAACCTTCCACGTCCCCCGCCGTAACAATAAGTTAGCGCTTATGGAGGAAAGCCCCAAACTTGCATCAAGTCGCAACGAACACAATAAAAAAATGAGAGGTGGCATGAAACCAACCGTTAATTTCTATTAACAATATGTTAAGAGAGTATGAACATATCGTTTACCCTGTCTATCATGACTCTTTTGAAAGTCATGACCATAAGGGAGGTTTTCGAAAGCGATTTTTTGTAAATATAATATAACTTATTGTTAATGTAGTTAATATCAATTTGAAAGAGGTTATGATAATCGTGAATCTTTGTGTTATGCCTGATGGCATGATTTTTGAAGATAAATTTCCACAAATATCATTATCAAGAAAAATCCCTACGCTAATTTGACGAGTTCGGCAGGATATTTTTGCCAAACTATCATGGATATGCCCAACGACAAGACATCGGTTACCCTCTGATTATGCATTTAATAACTTCATATCGATAATTTGTTGTCAATCTCAGACAGAATGTTGTTTTTGCATAGGTAGATAATGTTACGAGTTACGGGTTGCGGGTTGCGCGTTGAAAAATGGGAACCATCCTATTGAAGACCCGTACCCCGAAACACGCATCAGTCAGGTTACAATCCAGTATGTTGTTCACTGCTCTGAAAGAGTCACGTTATTCCAAAGTTATGCTAAAAAATAATTATAATATTAATGTTTTAAACAAGGCCCCAAAAATCACCCTAAAAACTATTATTGACATTATACGGTCAGTACAATAGGTTAGATCGCTCTGACCGGTCTTTTCAATTTTCGAAATCTCTACATAAATTTAAACCCTCTTACTGTACCATTGTGTTGTCAACTGATAGCTCGTTGAATGCATGGATCGAATGATTCAAATCGTTAGCTGCTTATAACAGCCAACGGTTTAAGTGTTGATTATGGGTCCCGGTTATGCATGGCTGCCATATGCTTTCCGGAATAAAATATTAATTTTTCAGCCATAAAGGAGGACGTTCATGAAGGGAAAAGAATATTTTAACGGCATGACCCGGCGCGACTTCATTAAAGCCACCGGTGTGGTCGGAGGTGCAGCTATGCTGGGAATTAATCCCCTCGACGCCTTAATCGCCGAGGCAACCATAGAACCGATGAGCAGTGAAACTCTGGCAGAACAGGAAAAGCTATATGCGGCCGCCAAGAAAGAAGGCAAGGTTACCCTGTATCAATCTTCCTCCACTCAGGCCGGCAGTGCTCTGATAAAAGCTTTTAACAAAAAATATCCCGGCGTCAAAGCCAGTGTGTATCGCGGCGGGAGTGTGAAATGTCATACCAAACTGGATACCGAATGGCGTGCAGGTAAAAACATCTGTGACGTATTCCATACCTCACTTTACGGTGCCTTCTTGACCATGAGGGGCCAAGGTCGCTTTATGAGGTACAATTCACCCGAAGCCAAAAATTACCGTGAGGACTGGACGGATCCGGAATATATCACCCCTGTTCGTTTTACGACCATGGCTATCGCATGGAATTCCGACATTGTATCTGACTCGGAAGCGCCCAAGTCCTATGCCGACGGTGCGAAACTGGCCACGCAGGAAAAATGGTTCGGCAAGATCGCCATCGGGGATCCCAACGGCAGCGCCAACGCCATGACCTGGGTATATTCGCTGCCCATCCAATACGGGGAGGTTGCCTGGGATTGGTTCCGCGCATGGGGTGAAGCGGATGCCGGTACTTTTACCAGCCATGGTGGGATGGATAAAGAGATGATGGCCGGTAAATACCCGCTGTCCATGGAGCAGCTCGACTATCGTATCAATAAGAACATCGAGAAAGGGACGCCGGTAAAGGCAGTTTGGCCCAAAGGCGGCGTTCCGGTCGGACCGGGGCCTGTGGCAATTATCAAAGAAGCCCCCAACCCCAATGCGGCTAAACTGTTTTACAATTACTTCCTTTCTTCCGAAGGCTGCCAGGCGTTTCAAAAGGGCGGATTCAGCAATACCGGCCGCAAAACCGGTATAGTCAAATGGAAAAATATGCCCGGGTATGACGATCTGAACATCATCAAGATTGATTACGCCCAGATGGACAAGGATCGAACGGAGCTGCTGCATAAGTTTGAAAAAGTATTTGGTGCAGCCAAGAAGAAAGCAAGAGCCAAGTAATAAAGGATGTTTATGTTTGATGTGGCCGGGCAGATGTTGGATATGCCCGGCCATTTTCTAGAAGCTATCTTATCAAAGTTTTTTGGCCTCCCGCCTTCTTTGACGAGATTGGTGCTTTGTTTCAAATCCCGATCCGCCTGAGGCGGACCTCCGGTTTAAAACACGGCCTCGCCGCGCGTGTCCCGGCGAAGCCTTTAAACGAAGACGGAATTTCGAGCCAAAATTCTATTCTTAAGATGACTTCTAATAATATCATTTCCTACAGTTCGATAACAGTACTGGTTAGCAGGAAGGTAAACGTTCATGAATCGGATAATGCCATATCTCAGACTTCTGATGCGCAGGGACTCAATTCTAGTGGTAGTGATTGCCGCCATGATCGGTGTGACGGTGATTTACCCCCTTTCGATCATGGTGATCGGAACCTTTAAATCGGCGCCCCCGGGTGAGCCTTCCCCGCTTTCTTTTGATAACTACACAAAGATGTTTTCAAGTGACTGATTCTGGGTGGAGCTGGGTCACACGGTTTGGATTTCATTCGGAGGGACCATACTGGGCGTATTTCTGGGGGTCAGCTTGGCCTGGATTGTTACCCGCACCGATACGCCCTTGGTAAGCAAACTGGAGATTCCTTTAATCGTACCGTTCTTTCTTTCCCCTTTTATCGGTGCCCTGGCCTGGACCGGATTGGCCTCGGCCGATTATGGTTTGATTAACGGCTGGATCGATTCACTTTTTGGTGTGCGCCCCTTCGAAGTCTTCGGGCCCTGGGGGATTATCTGGGTCATGGGGCTGTACTACTCGCCCTATGCCTTCCTGATCGTTTCGGGCACGCTGCGCAACATGGATCCGACTCTGGAAGAGGCTGCTTTAAGCTCCGGCGCCAGCAAACCCCAGACCATGCTTCGGATTACATTGCCCTTGATGGCTCCCGGCATTCTGGCTTCGGCCATCCTTATATTTGTTGCAGCGGCCGAGCAATTCGGCATTCCCAGCGTACTGGGTATCAACCAGCGCTGGTTTGTGCTGACCACGCGTATTTTTTATCTGCTGCAGGAATATCCCCAGGATTATTCGATGGGCGCCACGGTGGCCATGGTGATGCTATTTTTTACCGGCGGCATGGTATACATGCGTAACCGGATTATGAGTCGCCGGGAGTTTGTCACCGTCGGCGGAAAAAGTTTCCGGCCCCACGTCATTCCGCTTGGTAAATGGCGCTATTTTACACTGAGTTATTTACTGGGGTATATTGTGATCGTTGTGATACTGCCTTTCGGCACCTTCATTGCCATTTCTTTTTTCAAATTCTGGAGTATCCACCCCAAGCTCAAATATCTGACCCTTGAAAACTGGGAGTATATCCTTTTTGAATACCCGTCGACCTGGATTGCCATAAAAAATTCACTTTTTCTTTCGATTGTGGGGGCTGCCGTTGCCGTGTTGATCAGTGCGATTATCGCCTGGGTGGTGGTGCGGACCAAAGCCTTTGGAAAAGATACGCTGGATACACTTGCCACCCTGCCTGTAGCAGTTCCTGGTCTGATTTTAGGCGTGGCCTACATGTGGGCATGGATCCGTTCGCCGATTCCCATTTACGGGACCATCTGGATCCTCATGATTGCCTACGTGTCGCGCTTTATTCCCTACAGCCTGCGGTCTATAGAAAGCACCTTGCGCCAGATCGATAAAACCCTTGAAGAATCGGCCAACATATCGGGAGCTTCCTGGATACAGACTTTCTGGTCTGTCTCCCTGCCATTGCTGAAGCCCGGTTTGGTAGCCGGTTTTATCCTCTTGTTTGTGACTTTTGTGCGGGAATTAAGCTGCTCGATTCTGTTGTACTCCAGCGGTAGCGAGGTGTTGAGTGTGACCATGTTCGACCTGTGGCACGATGGAATGTTCCCCAACCTTGCCGCAATTGGTACCCTGCAGCTGTTTATAACAGCGGCCTGCTTGTTTCTGTTTTCAAAACTTTTCAAAATTCGGATTACCGAAGTCGTTCGTTAAGCAATAAGAATATGGAGGGGCTGATCAAATGCCGGATGTCAAAATAGAAAAACTAGTTAAACGATTTGGAAGCGTCGAAGCTATTGCCGGAGTCGATATTCATATTCCGGAGGGGAAAATTGTTACGCTGCTGGGGCCATCAGGCTGTGGCAAGACCACGACACTGCGCTGTCTGGCCGGTTTTGAAGATGCGAACGAAGGCCAAATATGGATCGGGGAGCAGTTGATCTTCGATTCCAAAGAGAACATAAACCTTTCCCCCCAGAAGAGGGATATGGGAATGGTTTTTCAGTCCTATGCCGTCTGGCCGCATATGTCGGTTTTTGAAAATATCGCTTTCCCTCTTCGAATCCGCAAAGTCGCCCGCAGCAAAGTTGAAGAAAAAGTAATGCGAGCCATGAAAATGGTGGGTATAGAGGAACTCAAAGACCGTCTGCCCAGTGAAATCAGCGGCGGCCAACAGCAGCGCGTGGCTTTTGCCAGAGCCATTGTATATGAACCTGGCGTGTTATTACTGGATGAGCCGCTCAGCAATCTTGATGCCAAGTTAAGGGAACAGATGCGTTTTGAAATACTGGAATTGCAGCGCAAAATTGGCATCACCACGGTTTATGTGACCCATGACCAGGAAGAAGCCATGGTGCTTTCCGATGAAGTCCTGGTGATGGACTTTGGCAAAGTGATCCAACGAGGTGAACCCGAGACAATCTATTTCGACCCGCACAATGAATTCGTTGCCGATTTTATCGGCAAGATCAATTTTCTGGGTGGAACCGTAGCGAACCTGGCGGAAGGTGCTTCCGTTGTCAAAATAGATGATGGGGGTTTTCAGTCAGAAATTCAATCGACCCGAACCAATTATTCCGAGGGGAAAAAGGTTCTGGCTTCCATCAGGCCCGAAAATATTCAGATCCATACCAGTAAACCGGACCATGAAATTAATACGTGGTCAGCGAATTTAATTCGTAAAAGCTTTCTGGGTGGGATGTTCGATATGGTGGTTGGCGTGAAGGGCAAGGAGTTACGAGCCCGGACTCCTTTTAGAGTGGAAGCTAAGAGCGGGTCGGAGGTTTATATCCATGTTCCGCCAAAGGACGTATTGCTGATTGATATAAATTAATCGACGGTTATCTTCGGCGTTTTGAAAGAGAGGACAATCGGAATATTTATCTGTTTGACTATCCATTGGAGATGATCACTACTTTGATCACGACACCAGCCGCTAGGATTGTTATACGCCTGCCTCTGTTAATACCTGAATCCTGCATGAAAATTAATGAAAAGTTAAGATTTTCCTTAACGACAAAGGAGTAAAATAATGTCCCCCAGAAATGCGCGCCTGCGAGAACTACTTTCAGGTGAAGACATTCTGATGGTACCGGGCGCTCATGATGCCCTGACTGCCCGAATCGCCGAGATGTGCGGCTTTGAAGCCGTGTATATGACCGGTGCCGGGACGGTCAATACCCAACTGGGGATGCCGGACCACAGTATCATTACGCTGACTGAAATGGTGCAAAGTGCCGCCCGCCTGGCCAAAGCGACCAGTTTACCGATTGTCTCCGACGCAGACACCGGGTATGGCGGCGTACTCAACGTGATGAGAACCGTTAAAGAATTTGAAGCCGCCGGCATTTCGGGCATTCATCTGGAAGATCAGGTCATGCCCAAACGCTGCGGCCATCTGCAGGGTAAAGAAATCATTGCGCCTGAAGAGATGACGGCTAAAATTCAGGCTGCCTGCCACGCCAGAATGGATCCTGATTTTCTGATTATCGCGCGGGTCGATGCCCGGGCGCCTTTGGGATTTGATGAGGCGGTCAAGCGAGGAAAAGCATATCTCAAGGCTGGAGCGGACATGATTTTTCCGGAAGCCCTTGAGTCTGAAGCGGAGTTTCGGTCTTATGCCGGGGAAATAGAGGCGCCTTTGATGGCCAACATGACCGAATTCGGCAAGACGCCGTTCATTTGTGCTGAAGAGTTTCATGATATGGGCTATCGAATGGTCATTTTTCCCGCTTCGGCCATGCGGGTGGCCATCAAGGCCATTTATGAATTGTTCAGCGAAATTCGCAAAATGGGAACGCAGGAGCATATGATCGATAGAATGTTCACGCGCAAACAGCTCTATGAACTGCTGGATTACAACGGCATGCTGGAACTGGAGACCAAATTCGCCGGAAAAATATCAGAAGAGCAGATTGATGATATAAAAACAAGTTCGGAGGAATTGGATGCAGGTTGAGCTTCCCTATGGGACATCATCGATTAAGGTCGATGTGCCGGAGAATGCCCGGGTGGTTATCCCGGAGGAGATGCCCGGCATACCGGATGAACGGGCGGAAATCCGCAGGGCATTGGATAATCCCATCGGAAGCACTTCCTTGTCGAATCTGGCCAGGGGCAAATCGGATGCCGTGATTGTCATCAATGACATTACGCGCCCTGTTCCCAGTGAGCTGATGCTCGAAGAAATGCTGCAGGATCTGTCACAGGCCGGAATAAAGGAAGACAACGTTACGGTCGTGATTGCCACCGGCAACCATCGCCCCAATGACGATGAAGAAATTCGGGCGATGATCGGACGGGACCTGGCGTCCCGCCTGCGGGTGGTGAATCATGATTGCGACAATAAAAGCTTGCTGACGGATCTGGGACAAACCGATATGGGTCTGCCGGTTTGGATCAATACGCTGGTCGCATCGGCTTCCTTTAAAATCGTGACCGGGCTGATTATGCCTCACCATGCCGCCGGTTACAGCGGAGGTCGCAAAAGCATCCTTCCGGGAGTGGCCGGGCTGGAGACATTGAACCGGCATCACTCGCTTCCCATACGACCCTATCACCCGGCTTTGGGGTGGATGAAGGGCAATCCCTTTCATGAGGAGGCTGTCAAAGTTGCCCGCTCGGTGGGCGTTGACTTTATTCTCAATGTGGTGAAGAACGCATGCGGACAAATGGTGGCCGCAGTGGCCGGCGATCTTGAGGCCGCCCACGAACACGGGGTTTCCCTGTGCGAAAAAAGCTGGCAGCTGAATCTGCCTAATTCCTATGATATCGTGATCGTCAGCCCCGGGGGATTTCCGAGGGACATCGATTTGCATCAGTCGCAAAAAGCCATGTCGGCTGCGGAAATGGTGATCGAAAAAGACGGGGTGATTGTTCTGGTTGCCGAGTGCCGGGATGGCATCGGCAAGTATGCGGACTGGTTGAAGCAGGCCGACTCACCCCGGGAGGTCATCGAACGGTTTGAATGTGAAGGGTTTACCAGGGATCATTCATCCAAGGCCTTTATGTGCGCAAGAGCACTGGAACATTATCGGGTCTATTTCCATTGCCGCGGCATCGATGCCAAAGAGCTGGAGCAGATGTTTTTCCGTGCGGTGCCATCAGTCCAGGAGGCTGTCGACAAGGCTGTTGAGGAAAAGGGAGCAGATGCGCGCGTGCTTGTTTTGCCCCAGGCGGTCAGTTGTGTCCCGCGCGTACTTGAATCAGAATAAAATTAATGCTGAATGGTTGCGTTGTTGATATAGAAAGGATCCCTGAAATGAATACTTATCAAATTGTGGTGTTGTCCGGCGACGGTATCGGGCCCGAGATTGTAGACGGTGCGCTGCAGGTGCTCGAAACGTTACAGGATCAGGTGGGCCGCTTCCGCCTGAACTATCAGTTTTACGAAGCCGGTGCAGCCTGCTACCAAAACATCGGCGAACCGATTTCGGCCCAGGCGCTAAAAGCGATTGAAACCGCGGATGCCACTTTCAAGGGGCCGGCAGGACTTCCCGATGTGCGAAAACCCGATGGAACCGAAGCCGGCCCGCTGGGTGGCGTGCTGCGAAACGGTTTCGACCTGTATGCCAATCTGCGGCCAATCCGGCTTTTTCCCAATACGGCGACTCCCCTCAAAAAAAAGGCCGCAGACAGCATCGATTATTATTTCCTGAGGGAAAACACGGAAGGCCTGTATTTGTCCAGAGGTGTGGGCATTGTCTCCAGTGAGGCGGTGGCCGACACATTGATGGTTACCCGCAAGGGGTGTGAGCGGATTTCCCGTTTGGCTTTCAAACTGGCCCGGGAAAAAAAGAGAGGCACCCCGCAAGACGGCAAACGGCGGGTCACCCTGATCGACAAAAGTAATGTATTGAGAAGTTTTGCTTTCTTCAGGGAGATCTTTTTGAATGTTGCCCGTGAGACGCCTGAAATAGAGGTTGAATGCTTGTATGCCGATGCGGCTTCCGCGGCCATGGTGACACGACCGGAGCATTTCCAGGTGGTGGTGACGGAGAATATGTTCGGGGATATCCTCAGCGATCTGGGCGGAGCTACCGTGGGGGGACTGGGAATGTGCCCTTCGGCCAATATCGGTGACCGGCTGGCATATTTTGAGCCGATCCACGGCTCGGCTCCGGATATTGCCGGCAAAGGGATCGCCAATCCGGTCTCCCAGATTCGGGCCGCCGCAATGATGCTCGAATATCTCGGCGAAACTCAAGCGGCACAAATGCTGGAAACAGCGATCTGGCAGGCCTTTGAAAACAAACGTATCGAATTGACGGCTGCCGGCAGTATCGACGGAAAAATGAAAACCGCGATCAAGGTTATTCAGGACGAATTGAAGCAGGTTTGAGTCTCTGGATGTAGCGTTTGCTGGTACAACCTTACAAAGATGGAAGATAAAACCGAAACCGAAGCTTACAAACGTGGTGATCCGGCCTTGCTTATCATGGTAAGTGTCATTGTTTTATCTTTCATCCTGATGCTGTCACCGACACCGGGAGGTCTTTCCCGCGCGGGACAGAAAGTGCTTGGCATTGCAATTATCGCGATTGGGCTCTGGGGCACCGAAGTGTTGCCCATCGGCGTCACAGGGATACTGGTAATCATAGCGTTAATGGTTTCAGGAGGTGTGCCAACCTATCATGAAGCCTTGATCGGTTTTGCCAAACCGGTACCCTATTTTCTAATCGCTGTTTTAACCATCGGCCTGGCAGTTCAAAAGAGCGGCCTTGCCGAACGGATCGCACGGTTTTTCCTGCGGTATTCTCGTGCTCGCCCGCTTGCACTTTTTGCGCACCTGCTTGCGGCGCTGCCCCTGCTAACTCTTTTCCTTCCTTCTGCAACAACCCGTTCAGGGATTCTGGTCCACGTTTATGAACAGGTGCTGACACTGAGTAAAGTGCTACCAAAAGCACCTCTATCCAAAGCCATCATGATGGCATTAAACTCGGTCAATCGTCTGGCATCGACGGCAATTCTTACGGGAGGCATTACGCCGGTGGTGGCAGCGGCACTTGTGGGTGGTGTGCCCTGGAGTCGCTGGCTGGTATTGATGCTCGTTCCATATCTGGCGTTGCTTGTCTTTGGGGCGGCACTTATTTATGGCATTTATTATCGCGGCTTCAAGGAGAAAATGGAAACGGTTCCGGTGATGAATCCAAAGCCATTTTCAAAAATAGAAACCCGTACGGTCGTTATAACCTTAGGAGCCTCGGTGCTTTGGCTTACGGATGCAATTCACCACCTGGATCCGTCATTACCGGCGTTGCTGGCCTGGGCGTGCCTGTTGACACCCAAAATTGGCGTGTTGACATGGAAGGAGTTTGAGCGGAATATCGGCTGGGCCAATTTTTTTGTCATCGCATCATCGATGTCTCTGGCCAATGCTTTAATCGGAAGTGGCGCCGGTTTATGGCTTGCGAATATGATTGTGTACAGAGTTCCGGCATTGTCTCAATATCCGCTGCTGGTTGTCATCGTACTACTGTTTGCTGCTGCCCCAATGCGCCTATTAATCCCGAATATCACAGGATTTTTAGCCATTACGATTCCCATAGCAATGTCCATTGGATCGTCAACCGGTCTTAATCCAATCGTTTGCGGACTTCTCGTGATGATTGCCGGGGACGCGGTTTTATACTATCCCGCCCAGAGTGCGTCCTCGCTGGTGGTTTATGAGCGCGGACATTTAACGGCAGCTGAAATTTTTCGATTTGGCATATTGATGACATTTGTTGCTTTTATTGTCGTTCTGATAGTTGCCATACCATTTTGGTCAATAGTTGGGGAACCACTTGTTCAAGCGGTGGCAAAGTAAACTATTTAATCAAACATAGAAATGCTGGTCTTTTGGGCCAGGTCAGAGGCAACTGGTTATGCTTTAGATAAAGGCCTTGGGGTGATGGAATACTGGAATGTTGGAATATTGGGTTCATAAGGATGAGATCTTTTTTAGATCAATTTTACAGATGAGAGGTTAAAATCAAGATAATTTCCGAATTTAGACCCAATATTCCATTATTCCACCATTCCATCATTCCATTGGACGTCTAAAGGAAAACGCCACTCCTCTGGGAAAATCAAAGCCGGATCCTCCGGTCCCGAATTCTTTACATATATCCTAGGAGTGCCTTCAATGCAAAAAAGGCTGCCTGCCGTCTATATGAGGGGCGGCACGAGCAAAGCGGTTTTCTTCCACGACAACCATCTTCCGCAGGATCCCGTCACCCGGGATCGCGTCATTCTGGCAGCATTTGGGAGTCCCGATCCGAACCGGCGGCAGATCGACGGCATGGGAGGGGCGATTTCAAGCACGAGCAAGGTGGCCATTATCAGCCGCTCGCAGGATCCGGAGTATGATGTTGTCTATAATTTCGGTCAGGTTTCCATCGACCGCCCGATCATTGATACCATGGGGAACTGCGGCAACATTTCCTCTGCCGTCGGCCCCTTTGCCGTGGATGAAGGCCTTGTCAACGCGGAGGAACCGGTAACCCGGGTCCGGATTTTTCAAAAAAACACCAATAAGCTGATCGTGGCGGAGGTGCCGGTACGGGACGGTCGTTATAACGAGGACGGTGACTATGTCATTAGTGGCGTTCCCACCGCGGGCGGCAAGATTACGCTCCATTTTTTCAATCCCGGCGGATCGGTTACCGGCCGTCTCTTTCCCACCGGCAATGTTATCGACACCCTGGAGGTTCCCAATCTTGGCAGCGTTCGAATTACCGTTATCGATGCGGCGCATCCGCTGATTCTGGTTGCGGCGCAAGATCTTGGTCTCATCGGCATTGAGATCGAAGAAATTGACAACCGGCCAGACGTCCGCGCCAGGCTCGAAGCCATTCGAAGCCGCGTGGCAGTACTTCTGGGTTGTGCAAAGACTCCGGAAGAGGCGAGCCTGCGCTGCCAGACGGTTCCCAGGATCGCTTTTGTATCTGCTCCCCAGCCGTATACGGACCTTAACGGCACGCAGATTGATTCATCTGAGATTGACCTGGTGGCGCGGATTATCTCCATGGGAGTCTTACATAAAGCCATGGCCGTCACCGGCGCCATCCCGACGGCGGGTGCGGCCAGGGTCAGAGGAACGATCGTTGACGAAATACTCGTTCACGGGGCACTGGAGAAGAAATTCGTTCGCCTGGGACACCCCGGCGGTGTAATCGAAGTGGGGACCGAGTTAAATCGAAAAGGCGACGAGTACATATACTCCGAAGCAATCCTGGGACGCACGGCCCGCCGCCTGATGGAAGGCTATGTTCTCGTTCCTGAGAGGTATTTCAATCAAACATAGAAATTCTGATCCTCTTGGACCGGATTCTTTACTGCACTATAGCTCGCCGTTGTTTCACCATCGATCCACCGTGTAAAGCGGGGCCATCTCCTTGAGCAATTCTTCGGAGCGATGGGGATTGTAAATGCCGCAGGCACAGGGTTTGGCAAGCTCGATACTCATCTGCCAGGCATTCATCCTGCCGGTCTTGACCTGGCGAATGGCTTTGCGGATCAGGGCCGGTGAGACCATGCCGTGACCGCACATGGTGGTGTACTGGCGGATATCCGGCGGGGGCAGCAGGTCGGTTCGTCCGTGAACGCCGAGCGACAGGTTGAGAGTGTGTGGATTCAGACCGAGTTCATCGCAGACATCGCGCACCCGATCAATTAGCCCGCTCACCACAATCGAAATGCCCTTATCGGCCTTTTTAATTGCGCGCAGGGTATTGACCAGGCTCTCTCTGCGGTTGAACACGCAAAACGCACGGGAATTATCACGAACACTGTTAATCATTTCTTCCTGGGTGACACCGCTGTATTTATTCTTGTGAAGCGTCTTCACCAGCAAGTTGGAGGGATCCTCCAGGAAAACCAGTTCCAGTAGGTGTTGAATTTTCGGGGCCACCCCGTCAGTGTTCCAACCACGCGCCGGATAAATAAACATACAATAATCCCGCTCGAGGGAATCGACGGTGCCTTCTCTGTGCAAACTGTGTGTCATACTAGGCCCTTTATAGCTTCATATTAACGATTTGTTGTAAGAAACCGATTGAATATTTTCGATTGAATATTTAAGGAATTCTATCAATTCTACCACAACTATTATTAAAATGATGGAGCGAAGCGACCTCCACAAATCTTCAATCTTCAATCTTCAGTCTTCATTTCCGGCATCACCGGCTTGGGCTCCTGCCTTCAGGGCCCGACCCAGGCCCAAGTTAATTTTAGCATTCGGTGCCCACGCAAATCCCTCGGCCTTTATCATGTCAAGGATCTCCTGTGGTACTTGAAGCCCGGGTTCGAGCTGGGTGTAGACATCCAGACAAAAAACGCTTTTTACTTTCGCAGCCACCGCTTTTGCCGTTCGAAGCACTAGGGGCAGGCGATCTCTTTTGACCTGGATCTCAATGATGGCGCTCAATACGCGTTCGCCCAATAGCTCCGACTTCAAATCGCCTGTTTTGGGATCGCTTATCATCGAGTGGATCGGATTCTGGGGTTCAATCTCGGTGATACCGGCCTGTGCCAGCGCGCGTGTAACCGTCTGGATATCGTCAAGATCCATGCCGAGCGTTGGCCGGCCCACCTCAATTGCAATCCCCACATCATCGGGGCCGCATCTCCCGGTCACATCATTGGTCTTGGATTCCTCGGTACCGCGGCCCTCTATACCCGTGACCGCATGGGTCGTGGTGGCATCACTGAAATATTTACGTAGTGCCCGCGGGTATTCGTACACCTCCGCCGACTCTGCAATGGCATCCACCGGACAGATTTCGACCCGCAGGCAGGTTCCGCACTCGTAACATTTACCTTGGTCGACAACACTGATCAGTTCTGAAAAGCTAATCGCGCCGGCCGGACAGTAAGGCTGGCATCTCCCGCAGCCGACACACATATCCCCGTTAATGATCATGGCCCTGTCTCCTTCAGATGAAATAAACGAACTTGCCGCCTCTGTCGCAGATGCCGCCATGTGGCCCTGGAAAATGCCCTGGTGCCTGGTTTCACGATATCGTCCTGAACGATATTGCCTGTGGCGATTTTGGCGTGCAGCGGCCCGGCGTCTGAAATGTTGCCGACCAGCGCCCCGCCAATGATGCGGTCCTGATGTTGACACCATTCCCGCCACCATTGCGGTTGATGAACGGATTCTGAGTAGACGCAAGACCGGGCAGGCTCCCCACCCAGAACCACCAGCGGCAGGCCGGCAATGTTTTGGGCGTTTACGCGGCTGAGGCGGTTCAGGGCTATCGGCGCTGATCGATAAAGATTGGCACCAGCAAGCTTGCCCTGGGAAACGGCCTGGGGCCAGGTCCACGGTGTATTTTTAGAGCCCTCCGCTGTTTTAATCGTGACTGCATCACCGGCTGCAAACACATATCTGTCAGATGTTTGCAGCGTCGGGCCGACTACCAGTTCATTGTCTGCGAGCAGACCGGAGTCCGCCAGGAAATCAACTTCGGGGGTGGATCCGATAGCAACAAGCAGGGTATCACACAGCATCCATTTTCCGGATATCCGGACTTCTTTTAGTTCGCCCAGCTCACCGACCCGTATCTCCTCAACTGTTGAATGGATTCTGATATCCACCCCCAGACTGCAAAGATGGTCCGCTATCGGGCCGGCCGGCCGGGATGACATGAGGTTGGGCAAAAGATGGGTTTCTTTTTCCACCAGTACACACGGAAATCCGGACAGGGTTAGCTGAACCGCGGTTTTAATTCCCACCAGTCCGCCACCTAGGATCGTAACGTTGCGATGCTCGGGCAGCCAGCGCCGAATCGCTTTTGCTTCCGTCAGGCTGCGGATAGGAAATACACCCAGCCGGCAGGATTGACTGTAACAAACTGGAGGGATAAAGGGTCGTCCCCCAGGTGTGAGTATCAACCGGTCGTAGGCAAGTGTTTCACCATCTTCAAGATGCAGCAAGCGTTTTTCCCGGTCCAATGACGCTGCGTTTTGATTCAGCTTTAGCGTCAGGAGGGGATCATGATTCGGTTGCCAGAAAAAAAGCTTATCCTTGTCAATCTTGCTCACCACAAACTGGGCTAGAAGGGGGCGGTAATAGCCGATTTGTTCTTCCGCATCCACGATTGTAACCGGCTTTTCCGGATAGTGCGTTCTGCAGGACAGCGCAGCGTTAAAACCGGCAGCCCCGCCGCCCACAACTACCACCGGTCTATTCCGGTCGGTTATGGATCGCTTCCCCTCAAGCAAAATGTATGTTCTCCTTCTCCCTGAACCATTGCAGGATCTCATTGGCATCTGCCGGGTGGTCGTAGTGGGTGAAGACGCCACCACGGTCTGTAAAAAAACCTGTCAAGCAGTCGCGAACTTTTTTGTTGCCCCATAAAGGCAGTGGCGATGCGACACATACCCTGACGCCCAGGCTTGCCAGTCCCAAGGCTGCAGCGAGATCCTGACTTTTATTGAGACCCGTGTAGCAGATCCCTTTGAGGCTGCTAAATGTTTCACCTGCGCTGACGTTAGCCATGGTCTCAAGGATCCCCTGCTGCGGATCGAGGAGACGTACCGGGTTGTCGTTTTCCTCACGCGCCAGCCCGCGTTTGACCATCCACAGGGCAGCGTCTCCCCAGCCGGCAACCTGACAGCCCTCGCCGCCAAGCGCTTGGGTAACCTCTGTGGCGATCCATCCCAACGACTGCTGGGGAGTATCGGTGCCCCCGATGAGAACGAGCCCGGTAGCTTTTGTCTTTTTAAATTCCGCCGCGAGCTCTTTGGCGCTGATGACAATCCCTGATTCTGCCACCGGCGGTATGTCAGCAAAAACATCTGTTTTAGCGTGCGAATTATGGGACTCAATAGCAGAGCGTAAGGTTTCCTGGGGATCAGGCGCTGCATTGGTTAAGACGACTGGTACCTTTAGCTTTTCACAGATTTCAGGGACGCATGGATCGACCGAGGGACCGCACAGAACAAGGCTTATCCTACCGGAACTTAAAACGAGTTCGGCTTCCCCGGATGTGCATGCAAAGGGGAGATAGCCGGATTCAGCGGTTATCCAGTCTCCAAGGGATACCAGTCCCACAGCAGGTTTAGATGCTGCGGCCTCCTTAACCAGTACCGCCAAATGTTCAGAGGAGGGCTTTCCGCATATCCCGATAAGGGGATCGTCTCCAGACAAAAGTCCGTAACCGACTTTGCAAAGAATCTTTTTCTTTTTGGGCAACGCTTTTCTGTGCCCGTTCTGCAGGGCCAGCGTCAGAATTGATAAACGCAGGGCGCGACGGATCATGGCTTCGGCCGTTTCACCAGGTCGGTGAAGGCTTGCGGCACTTTGAAATACCTCTTGTATCTCAAGGTCCCGTGCCCCGAGGGTTGCGATAGTTTGAGAAACCATGTTCTCCAAGGAATCAGGCCAGAATGGCATGCGAAAACTTGCGCTGTCAGGTAGATCATTCAAGGCTTCGAACACGCCGCTCAGGCAGAGCCTGAGCAGCAGCGCCGCCACCATCCGGTCCCGATCCAGGCCACATATCCCCAGCTCGGCACCTCTGCCGAAGGGATCGATGCGACAGGGTCCCTGCATACAGCCATAAGGGCAGCTCAAACCAACCCGTAAAAATCCGTCCGGCGGCTGAAGCTTTTCATACCTTTCCCAGTTGAGATCAAGGCCGCGCGTGGCCGCCGATTGAAGCAAGATCTGGCTTACAGGATCAACAGTTTTCAAATGAATCGTTTCCATGGCGATCGAATCTCCAAATGAGCATACTAACGTTCAACGAAAAATTCGCTTAGGTTTTTAAATCAACAAACAGGAAGGCTTCTTCACCGCTTACAGAAGCAGCCGTTTCTACTGCCGCCCGCCGTTTCTCATGATATCTTTCTTCTATTTTCTCCAGTTCTACAAGTTCGAGTGCCTGCGTCGGGCAGACATCCACACATATCGGAAACTCCAAATACGTGCAGCGGTCGCACTTGAGGGCAAACTCTCGCTCCGGCCACGGAAAGATCACTCCGTACGGGCAAAACATGGTACATGTCCAGCAGGCAATGCATCGATCCTTTTGAATGACCACCATATTGCTGGCCGGGTCCCGCACCAGCGCACCGCTGAGACAGGCATCCAGACAGGGCGCTTTGAGACAATGACGGCATTGCACCGGAAATGATGCAGCACTGCTGCCCTCAACTCGCAAACGAGGCTTTGGAAGCGGTGATTCCTGAACTGCTTCCAACAGCGTTTTTTGGCTACTGCCCCTTTCAACCGCGCAGTATAGCTCACAGGTTTTGCAGCCTGTGCAACGATCAAGGTGAACGGCGATTACTTGCATTCAAACTCCTTTTATATCTTTCATGATCCGTTTGGTAAACCAAAGGTAATCGTCTCCATATATAATATCGCCGGTTAAATCAAGGTCGGGTGGGCAGAAAATCAGAATACGTAAAAGTAATTGTTTATCTTAAGAGCATTTAGACCGAAGGGAAATCCTTTCGCGAGTTGTAATTTAATGAAAGCTTTTGTATAGGTTGTCAATAATCTCAAGAAGGGAATGAACCGATGAAAGCAATACTGGTTACAAAATTCGGAGGTCCTGAGGTATTGGACTATGCAACGGTAGAGGAACCTGTGCCAGGTCCCGATCAGGTCCTAATCCGCGTTCGCGCTTTAGGGATAAATTTTGCCGATATTAAGGCACGCACCGGCGGCTACCACCTCAAACGGGAATTTCCGTTCGTTCCCGGGATAGACGCCTCCGGTATCATCGAGGCCGTTGGCCGGGAGGTAAATGACCTGAAAAAAGGTATGCGGGTAATCGCCTTTCCTGCCAACGGATCGTACAGCGAGTATGTGGTTGCCCGGGAAATGCTGACATTTCCGATACCGGAAACCATCTCAGATGAAACGGCCGCGGCTTTTCCCATTGTGGGTGGAACTTCTTATGCGATGCTGGCCCGAATTGCGCGGTTGCAGCCCGGAGAAAGCGTTCTGGTGCACTCGGCAGCCGGCGGAGTCGGGACCACGGCTGTGCAAATAGCCAAATATTTGGGCGCTTCGCCGCTGTTTGCAACGGTTGGTAACGATGACAAAAAAGACGTTCTGCAAAATCTCGGCGTGGGCACCGTCATGAATTACCGAACCAACGACATTGTCAGCCAGGTCCTGGACTTGACCGCGGGCAAAGGGGTGGACGTGATATTAAATCCGTTGGGGGGAGATATACTCGAAAAAGATCTAGACTGCCTTGCTCCATTCGGCCGTTTGATCTGTTTCGGTCATGCAGGCGGACAGTCGGCACGGATAACAACCGAAATGCTGCACGGCACCAGCCGTTCGATCATTGGGTTTAGTTTTGGATCCATGCGGAAATTGAAGCCGGAAGCGGTTCCCGGGATCATGGCAGAGGTCATCGCGCTCGTAGCGGAAGGCAGAATCAACATGATATTGGGTGAACGATTCCCATTGCGAGAAGCGGCCGCAGCCCATCAATATATGGAATCCAGACAGAGTACAGG